>ENA-OQNN01001035-OQNN01001035.1-human-gut-metagenome-genome-assembly--contig:-NODE-1035-length-22079-cov-3.487473_pt1 | contig 22079 bp, 19 predicted proteins | sample MGYA00242624_ERZ504870 | MGnify/ENA primary metagenome ERZ504870 (study PRJEB26092, sample SAMD00036379) | human gut metagenome | host: Homo sapiens | study: EMG produced TPA metagenomics assembly of... | reverse complement strand
AGGATGTGATGAACGGACTGAATCCGGGACAGATGGTGATCAAGATCGTAAATGATGAACTGGTATCTCTGATGGGAAGTGAGACCACGGAGATCGCGTTGCGCCCGGCAGGAGAGATTACTGTTATCATGATGGCAGGTCTTCAGGGTGCAGGTAAGACAACAACCACAGCAAAGATCGCCGGAAAGCTGAAAGCAAAAGGCAGAAAGCCATTGCTTGTAGCCTGTGATGTTTATCGTCCGGCAGCAATCACACAGCTGCAGATCAACGGTGAAAAACAGGGTGTGGAAGTCTTCTCGATGGGAGATAAACAGAACCCGGTAAACATCGCCAAAGCAGCGATTGAACATGCAAAGAATCAGAACTTTAACGTTGTGATCCTCGATACCGCCGGTCGTCTTCATGTGGATGAAGATATGATGCAGGAACTGATCCGGATCAAAGAAGAAGTCAATGTGGATCAGACCATTCTGGTAGTTGACGCGATGACCGGTCAGGATGCAGTCAATGTGGCAGAGTCCTTCAATCAGAAGGTGGGCATTGACGGCGTGATCTTAACAAAGATGGATGGTGATACCCGAGGCGGTGCGGCACTTTCTATCAAAGCAATCAGTGGAAAACCGATTCTGTATGTAGGTATGGGAGAGAAACTTTCCGATCTCGAACAGTTCTACCCGGATCGTATGGCTTCCCGTATCCTGGGAATGGGCGATGTGATGAGCCTGATTGAAAAAGCTCAGCAGAACATCGACGAGGACAAAGCCCGTGAGATGGAACAGAAGATCAAGAAAGCAACCTTTGGCTTTGACGATTATCTGGAGAGCATGAACCAGATGAAGAACATGGGCGGTATTTCCAGTGTATTGAACATGCTTCCCGGACTGGGAAACAAAGCAAAAGACATCGAGGGTATGATCGATGAGAAAGACATGGCGAGAAAAGAAGCCATCATCCTTTCCATGACTCCGAAAGAAAGAGCCAACCCGGATCTTTTGAACCCGTCCAGAAAGAAACGAATCGCTCAGGGCGCAGGTGTAGATATTGCGGAAGTCAACCGGATGGTTAAACAGTTTGATCAGACCAGAAAGATGATGAAACAGATGCCTGGCATGCTGGGTGGTAAAAGCGGTAAAAGAGGCGGCTTTAAGCTTCCCTTTTAAATAAACAAATAAAACTATAATAAACAAGGATAACCTTAAGGAGGAAATTAAAATGGCAGTAAAAATCAGACTGAGAAGAATGGGTCAGAAAAAAGCACCTTTCTATAGAATCATCGTTGCAGATTCCAGATCCCCAAGAGACGGAAGATTCATCGAAGAGATCGGAACATACGATCCTACCTGTGATCCGAGCGTATACAAAGTAGACGAAGAAGCAGCTGAAAAATGGCTGGCAAACGGTGCTCAGCCTACAGAAGTTGTAAGCAAAATCTTCAAATTAGCCGGTATCGAAAAATAATGCAGGACCGCCAGGGGCTGCTGAATTATGTTGTTGCTGTTCATGATTTGCTCTGAACAGTAATATCGTTTTTGCCTGATGCATTTCTCTGAGATGGAAATGCTTTGACAAATACGTGGAGGTGCGTGATGAAAGATTTAGTAGAAGTAATTGCAAAATCCCTCGTAGACCATCCGGAAGAAGTGGTAGTAAACCAGACTGAAGAGAGCAATGCGATTTTAGTAGAATTGAAGGTGGCACCTTCCGATATGGGCAAGGTGATTGGCCGTCAGGGACGCATCGCAAAGGCAATCCGAACTGTGGTAAAAGCTGCTTCCTCTAAATGTGATAAGAAGGTTGTAGTTGAAATTCTGCAATAGCTGAAAATATGAGGATATAGCCAATGGCTATATCCTTTTTCATTCATTTCCGCGGGTAACATATATCGTTGGAAACAGGAAACAAAGAGGAGTAGAGATATGGAACAATTGCTGCAGGTTGGAGTAATCTCCAGCACTCACGGGATCCGGGGAGAAGTAAAAGTATTTCCTACTACAGACGATCCAGATCGGTTCAGAAAATTAAAACAGGTAATCCTGGATACCGGAAGAGAACAGAAAGACCTGGAAATCGAAGGGGTAAAATTTTTCAAACAGTTTGTGATTCTGAAATTTAAAGGCATTGATAATATCAATGACATTGAAAAGTATAAAGGAAAGAGCCTGTATGTGACCAGAGAACATGCAGTGAAATTAAAAAAAGATGAGTATTTTATTGCAGATCTGATTGATATGCAGGTAGAACTTGAGGATGGTACAGCATTTGGTGTTCTGACAGATGTGATGCAGACAGGGGCAAATGATGTGTATTGTATCCGGACAGAAGAACATGGAGAGGTTCTGATCCCGGCAATCAAAGACTGCATCCTTGATGTGGATGTGGAAGCAGGAAAAATGAAAATTCATCTGTTGGATGGTCTGATCTGACCGCTTTTTGACGGGACAGATTCAGACAGGTATCCATGTTGATAAAAAGCAGCCGTGCAAACGGCTGTATGATTACAGGAAGGAAAGAGTATGCATTATCATGTACTTACATTGTTTCCCGAGATGATCGAACAGGGTATGGGAACCAGTATTATGGGACGGGCTATGGAGCAGGGACTGATCCGGCTGACTGCAACGAACATCCGGGATTTTTCAACCAATAAACATATGAAAGTGGACGACTATCCATATGGCGGAGGAGCCGGCATGGTGATGCAGGCGGAACCTGTCTACGGAGCATGGAAACAGGTGACCGAATCCATCGGATACAAACCACGTGTGATCTATCTGACACCGCAGGGAAAAGTATTTCAGCAGTCGATGGTGGAAGATTTTGCCAGAGAACAGGATCTTGTATTCTTGTGTGGGCACTATGAAGGTATCGATGAGCGTGTGCTGGAAGAGGTGGTAACAGATTATGTGTCCATCGGTGATTATGTACTGACAGGCGGGGAACTTCCGGCACTGGTAATGATGGATGCAATTTCCCGTTTTGTGCCGGGAGTGTTGAACAATGAAGAATCCGCGGAATTTGATTCCTTCCATGACAATCTTCTGGAATATCCGCAGTACAGCCGTCCGGCAGAATGGATGGGGAAAAAAGTACCGGATGTGCTGCTTTCCGGTCATCATGCGAATATTGAGAAGTGGAGGAGAGAGCAGTCTATTCTGCGAACCCTTCAGAACCGTCCGGAACTTCTGGAAGATGCAGTACTGAGTAAAAAAGAAAAACAGTATCTGGAACAGCTGCGGAGAAATATGGCACAAGAGGATCCATCCCCCTGTGAAAAATAAAAAATCTGGTATTAGAGAAAATTCTTCTCACATATACTGAGTAGTAGTATAGGTGAGGAGGATTTTTCTATATGGAGCCATTTGCTGTCTACAAAGATATACAAGCCCGTACGAAGGGCCAATTCCTTCTGGGGGTGGTAGGACCGGTCCGGACGGGCAAATCCACATTTATCCGGCGGTTCATGGAACTTCTGGCACTTCCGGGAATGGAAGAACAGGATGCTGCGGAGGTGCGGGATCAGCTGCCGGTTTCCGGTTCAGGAAAAACAATTACAACAGTGGAACCCAAATTTATTCCCAGGGAAGCGGTGAATGTAAATCTGGGAGAAGAGATTCCGGTAAAGATCCGATTGATCGACTGCGTGGGATTTATGGTGCCTGAAGCTACAGGGGATATGGAGCAGGAAAAAGAACGAATGGTAAAAACCCCCTGGTATGAACAGGAGATTCCGTTTCATCAGGCGGCAGAGATTGGAACCAGAAAAGTGATCCAGGAACATTCTACCATCGGTCTCGTAGTAACCTGCGACGGTTCCTTCGGTGATATTCCGCGTAAAAATTTTGTGGATGGAGAAGAAAAGACAGTACAGGAACTCAAAAAACAGGGGAAACCATTTTTGATTCTTGTGAATTCGAAAAAGCCGTACGGGGAAGAGGCACAGAAGCTGGTAAAAGAACTGGAAGAAAAATATCAGGCAGCGGTACTCGGAGTAAACTGTGAACAACTTCGAAAAGAAGATGTGATCCGGATCCTGGAAAAGATTCTTTATGAATTCCCGGTGCGTCAGATTGAATATTACATACCAAAATGGGTGGAACTGCTTCCGGTCACCCATTATCTGAAAGAAGATCTGTTGAAACAGATGAAAGAGAAGATGGGAACCATGGAATATATCCGTGATATCCGGCAGGAAAATCTGGAGATGGACAGTAACTATGTCAAATCAGTCACACTGGAAGAAATCAACCTTTCCAACGGCGTGGTAAAAGTCCGTATTCAGATCGAAGACCCCTATTATTATCAGGTGATGAGCGAGATGACCGGTGTGACGATAGAGAGCGAGTATCAGCTGATCCATACACTGAAAGAGCTGGCGCAGATGAAACAGGAATATACAAAAGTCCAGCAGGCCATCGAATCTGTACGTGGAACAGGTTATGGTGTGGTGATCCCCGAGAAAAATGAGATCACACTGGAAGAACCGGTTGTGATCCGTCAGGGAAACAAATACGGTGTTAAGATCAAGTCGGTCAGTCCGTCCATCCATATGATCAAAGCGAATATTGAGACGGAGATTGCACCGATTGTAGGAAGCGAGGAACAGGCGCACGATCTGATCACATTCATCAAAGAAAATGAAAAAAATACCGATGATGGTATGTGGGAGACCAATATTTTCGGAAAATCCATCGAACAGCTGGTAGAAGACGGCATCCGTACCAAGATTGCTCAGATCAGTGAAGAAAGTCAGGTGAAGCTGCAGGATACGATGCAAAAGATTGTCAATGACAGCAAGGGCGGGTTGATCTGTATCATTATCTGAAAAAAGTGCTGAGGAAAATGCAAAGAAATTGACAAAGATTTGTAACAAAGTTATAATAAAAGCTGTGGCAAAGAATATCGAGAAAAGTGTAATGCTTCAGATATGGAAGGGATACAATAGAAGGAAATACATATGAAGAAAAAATACGGAATCAGATTACTGGCAGGATTCCTTACAGTTACGATGCTCACACCTACCGGTGTACTGGCAAGTTTTCCGCAGCCGGCAGTGACACAGGAAGCATCCCGGGAGGCCGGACAGGAGAACGAAACAGAAAGCAAAGAACAGGCAGCGGAATATGCAGCAGAGGGTGCGACAGAGGTACAGACAGACGAAACCGAAGCAGCAGAAACCGAAGCAGTTGAAAACAAAACAGCTGCAGATAAGAGCAAAGAACAGGCAGAAACGCAGACGGCACAGACCGGTGAACAGGCGGTTCCGGAGGCAGAACCTCAGGCGCAGGTACAGCCACGGGCTGCAGTGACGGTCAGTCAGTGGATCCGGAATGGAAGCCGCTGGTGGTACCGCCATGCAGACGGAAGCTATACCACCAATGGATGGGAAGTGATCAACGGAGCGTGGTATTACTTTGACGGAGCCGGCTGGATGGTAACCGGCTGGTTAAAACTCCCGAGTGGCTGGTATTATCTGACAGGAAGCGGAGCGATGGCAACGGGGTGGATCCAGCTGGGAAGTACCTGGTATTATCTGAATGAAAGTGGAACGATGCAGGCAGATACCTGGATCGGAAACAATTATGTAGACGGAAGCGGAGCCTGGATCCCTGGAAAAGTAAAAGCACAGACCGGCTGGGTACAGAGCGGAAGCCGCTGGTGGTACCGCCATGCAGACGGAAGCTATACCACCAATGGATGGGAAGCGATCAACGGCACCTGGTATTACTTTGACGGAGCCGGCTGGATGGTAACCGGCTGGTTAAAACTTTCCGGAACCTGGTACTATCTGACGGGAAGCGGAGCGATGGCAACGGGGTGGATCCAGCTGGGAAATACCTGGTATTACATGAACGCCGGCGGAGCGATGGTAACCGATACCTGGATCGGAAACAATTATGTAGACGGAAGCGGAGCCTGGATCCCTGGAAAAGTAAAAGCACAGGCCGGCTGGGTACAGAGCGGAAGCCGCTGGTGGTACCGCCATGCAGACGGAAGCTATACCAGAAATAACTGGGAAATGATCAACGGAAGCTGGTATTATTTTGATGGAGCAGGCTGGATGACAACCGGCTGGCTGAAGCTTGGAAACAACTGGTACTATCTGAATCCGGATAATGGAGCGATGGCAACGGGCTGGATCCAGCTGGGAAGCACCTGGTATTACATGAATGGAAGCGGAGCCATGGAGACAGACACCTGGATCGGAAACAGCTATGTGGATGCCAATGGTGTATGGGATCAGTCAAAAACAAAGGCTCAGGCTTACTGGGTTCAGAATAACGGCCGCTGGCTGTATGTGCAGGAAGATGGTTCTTATGCAAAGAGCACATGGAAAACGATTGACGGAAAAGAATACTATTTCGGTGCTGACGGTTATATGGTAACCGGCTGGCTGAAGCAGGGAAGCACCTGGTATTATCTGAAACCGACCGCAAAGAACAGTGCAGAAAAAGTAGGTGAGAAAGCCTATAATTACTGGGTGGGAACAGCCGGGATCGGTGGTTATTACATTGATAAATACGGCAGAATGGTAGCCGGTAAAGATTACAGCCTCGGAAGTTATGTCTATACATTCGATGCCAACGGACTATGCACGAACCGGGAAAACCGTTATCTTCAGGTGACTGATGCGAATGGAAGAAAATACAATGTGGAAAAGAAAACATATCTTTCCGATCCTCAGGTGGGCGTGGATGTAACAGAGGACGAGTTCCTTGCGGCAGCTGTCTATGCAGAGTCGGCAAACCAGGGACTTACCGGTATGACAGGTGTCGCGATGGTTATGTTAAACCGTATGCGGACCAATAAGACCAGCTCGGCTCCATATCCATCAGAAGCGAAAAATATGATTTATCAGGCAACACAGTTTGAAGTGGCAAGAGACGGAGCACTGACAAAAAGTCTGAATCTCATCGTGAGCGGCAAAGGCGGTACAGCGATGGAAAATACAAAAAAAGCTGTTGCGAACGCCAGAGCAATCTGTGATGCTTACGATAATAACAAGACCGATGAGCTGAGCGATGAAGTGAAAGGTATACTGGAAGAACTGAAGGTTCCGGAAGGTCATACTATGCTGGAATATCTGGGATTTATGACACCAAAAGCATTTGAGAATGCGAATCTGGATCCGGAAAAAACACATGCATTTACCTATAAAAATACGACGTTCTACAGCACCTGGATCAAAAAATCCTGATACTATCCATCATTGACAGCATACAGGAAAGAGTTTATAATATTGTCGTGAAAAATTTATCACATACAGTTGCAGGAAAACAGGTGAAATTCCTGTACAAGTCCGTTACCGTTAAAGTCGGAGTACTCTCTGTATGGTGAGGACTGTAAACATTTGCGGCAACCGAAGGATTACAGAATAGAAATGAGCAGGAAAACCGTTGTCTTTTTGACAACGGTTTTTTACTTTACAGGAAACTGCTTTCCTGCAAAGTAAAAACGCTCCGCGAGAATGTGCCAAGACACATTCTTTGTTCATGTATGCAGGCAACAAGACAAAGCAATAAGTAAACTGTGATTGGAAAAAATAATATGGATAAAAAAACACACCGCACCGGTCTGGAAGGATATTATGCGGTAGATGAAAAAAACAGAAAACTTCGTTACGGTTATACAACCGGTTCCTGTGCGGCAGCTGCGGCGCAGGCGGCAACGCGGATGCTGCTGACCGGAGAAAAAGTGGAAGAGGTGGCTTTACAGACACCAAAAGGAATTTTACTGCATCTGCTGATCGAGGAGATTTCCATGGATGAGGGAAGGGTGCGCTGTGCCGTGCAGAAGGATGGCGGTGATGATCCGGATGTAACGACGGGAATCTATGTATATGCAAACGTTTCCCGCAAGGATGCACCACAGATTACTCTGGACGGAGGAATCGGCGTAGGAAGAGTGACCAGACCGGGTCTGTGGCAGGCAGTTGGCGAGGCGGCGATCAACAAGGTTCCAAGGCAGATGATCCTTGAAAATGTAGAGCAGGTCTGTAAAGAATATCACTACACCGGAGGTCTGGATGTGCAGATTGAGATTCCTGCAGGAGTGGAGCTTGCAAAAAAGACGTTTAATCCACGCCTGGGTATCGAAGGCGGAATCTCTGTTCTTGGAACAAGTGGCATCGTGATCCCGATGAGTGAGACAGCACTGGTGGCCAGCCTGCGGCTGGAGATGAAGATGCTGGTGGAAGGCGGCGGGTCTTATCTGGTGATTACACCGGGAAATTACGGTCAGGCTTTTTCAAAAGAACAGACAAGACTGGATCTTACCTATTCGATGAAATGCAGCAATTATGTGGGGGAGACCCTGGATATGGCAAGAGAGCTGGGTGTAAAGGGTATCTTGTTTATCTCCCATATCGGCAAATTTGTGAAAGTAGCCGGCGGAATCATGAATACCCATTCCCGCCAGGCAGACAGTCGAAGCGAACTGATGGCAGCGAATGCGATCCGCGCCGGCGCAGATCTGGAGACAGCAAAAGAGATTCTTGATACGATCACCACGGAGCAGAGTGTGGAGATTTTAAAACGAAAAGGTTATCTGGAAGCTACGATGAAAGAAATCAGTGACCGGGTAGAATTCTATCTGAATAAAAGGGCAGGCGAACAGCTGGAAGTGGGAACTATCTTATTTTCCAATGTATATGGAAAGCTGGCAGAAACCTCGAAAGTTCCGGAACTCGCCCGAAAAATCATGAAGCAGGCAGAAAAAAAAGTACACAATCAATGTGCAGATAAAGAACAGAAACCAAATCAACAGAAAAACGAGGAGAAAAAACTATGAGTGGAATATTATATGGACTTGGAGTGGGACCGGGAGATCCGGAACTGCTGACACTGAAAGCCCTTCGTCTGATCCGCGAGAATCCTGTGATCGCAGTACCAGGCAACGATATAAAAGCCAGTGTCGCTTATCAGATCGTAAAAGGAGCATATCCAAAACTGGATGAAAAAGAACTGATTCCGGTGGCTATGCCGATGACAAAAGACAGGGCAGTACTGGAGGACAATCATAATAAGGCTGCAGATGCAGTGGAATCTTATCTGAAAAAGGGAAAAAATGTGGTGTTTCTGACACTGGGAGATCCTACTATATATTCCACTTATCTGTATGTACATAAACGTATCCTGGAACGCGGTTATCAGGCTGAAATCGTGAGCGGGATCACTTCTTTCTGTGCAGTGGCGGCCCGTCTTAATATGGGTCTGGCGGAGATGGCAGAACCGCTCCATGTGATTCCGGCGACCTATAAAGCAGAAGAAATGGATGAGCTTTTAAAACTGCCTGGAACCAAAGTGCTGATGAAAAGCGGCAAACGCCTGAAAAAAGTAAGAGACAGCATTTTAAGAAGCGGACAGAATGCCGTAATGATCGAAAACTGCGGCATGCCGGAGGAAAAAATCTATGCATCGGCCAAAGAGATACCGGAAGAAGCAGGATATTATACCCTTCTGGTCGTAAAAGATAAAAAATAAGAGAAAATAAGAGTGCCTGACACCAGGGACAAGAGAGGAGAAAACATATGGTACATTTCGTAGGAGCAGGTTCCGGTGCACCGGATCTGATCACACTGAGAGGAAAAAAATTTCTGGAAGAAGCAGACGTAGTGATCTATGCAGGCTCACTGGTCAATCCACAGCTTCTTGAATACACGAAAGAAAACTGTGAGATCTACAACAGCGCGAAGATGACATTGGAAGAAGTTCTGGATGTGATCTTTGCAGCGGAAGAAAAGGGGCTGACAACAGTACGTCTCCATACCGGAGATCCTTCTTTGTATGGTGCGATCCGGGAGCAGATGGATGTTCTGGAAGAAAAAAATATTGCATTTGATTATTGCCCGGGTGTCAGCAGCTTCTGTGGTGCGGCATCCGCGCTGAACCTGGAATACACACTGCCGGATGTATCACAGAGCGTGATCATAACCCGAATGGAAGGAAGAACTCCGGTACCGGAAAAAGAGAGCATCCAGTCCTTTGCGGCCCATCAGGCAACGATGGTTGTCTTTTTAAGTACAGGCATGTTAGAAGAACTGAGCAGAAGACTGATCGAGGGTGGTTACACCGCCGATACTCCGGCAGCGATTGTATACAAAGCGACCTGGGAAGATCAGAAAACATTCGTCTGTACAGTAGGAACGCTGGCACAGACAGCAAAAGAAAACAATATTACAAAGACCGCACTGATGATCATCGGTGATGTGGTGGCTCACAGCCACTATGACCGGTCAGAACTGTATAATCCGACATTCACCACAGAGTTTCGGGAAGCAACAAAATAAGATGAAAAAGACAGGAATCATCGCATTCACAGAACATGGCTGTGTCCTTGGAGAAAAACTTCTGAGAGATCTGCAAAAGCAGAATCAGGAGGTGTATGGCTTTGTGAAAAGTAAATATGTAGAGCTTCCTGAAAAACATCCTTTTCGGAAAGTGAAAGGGACCCTGAGAGAATGGGCAGAAGAATGGATCCCCCGACTGGACGGAATCATCTTTTTCAGTGCCACCGGGATCGCTGTGAGAACCATCGCTCCTTTTGTGGTAAGTAAGAAAACAGACCCGGCGGTTGTGGTGATCGATGAACAGGGCAGCTATGCGATCTCTCTTCTCTCCGGTCATCTCGGCGGAGCAAACAAACTGACGGAATTCGCTGCAGAAAGCATCGGAGCGCAACCCGTGATCACCACAGGGACAGACGTAAACCACACTTTTGCGGTGGATGTCTTTGCCCGGAAAAACAATCTGGTGATTTCTGATATGGAGCTGGCAAAAGAGATGGCGGCGTTGCTGATCCGGGGAAAAACGATTGCCTGGGGAGCCGGAGAAGGATTCGTCTTTCCGAAAGAACAGACCATTCCGGCGCAGCTGCGATTCCGGAAGACGGAAAGCCCGGATGGGAAACAGGGAACTTTATGGTTTGCAATCCCGCAAAGTGACAGAGAACAGGAAGAAGCCCTGGGAACAGAGCAGACTCGGATGCTTCATCTGTATCCGAAAAATGTGTATCTCGGGGTGGGTTGCAGGAAAAACACACCGGAAGAAAAGATCGAAACACAGATTCAGAAGTATCTGTCAGAACATGGAATAGCTGCAGAACAGATTATCCTGGCAGCCAGCATCGATCTGAAAAAAGAAGAGCCGGGACTGCTGGCGTTCTGTGAAAAATATCACCTTCCTTTTGTGACTTATCGTGGAGAAGAACTTGAAAAAGCAAAAGGTACCTTTACGCCATCTGCATTTGTCAGTAAGATCACCGGTGTGGACAATGTATGCGAACGAAGTGCCAGCCTTGCCGGCGATGGCGGAACATTTATCATGAGAAAACAGGCCGCAGAGGGAGTGACCGCTGCGTGTACAATAAAGAAATGGAGTGTGAGCTTTGAATAAATTATATGTAATCGGTATCGGACCGGGAGAATACGAACAGATGACACTGAAGGCAATTCATGCAATGGAAAAAAGTGAGGTAATTATCGGCTATACAGTATATGTAGATCTGGTAAAAGAACATTTTCCGGGGAAAGAATTCCTGACCACTCCCATGAAAAAAGAGGTGGATCGTTGTGTGATGGCTTTTGAAGAAGCAAAAAAGGGAAAAGTAGTTTCCATGATCTGCAGCGGAGATGCCGGTGTGTACGGTATGTCCGGACTGATGTATGAGGTCGGTGTCAACTATCCGGAAGTAGAACTGGAGATTATTCCTGGTGTAACAGCAGCGACCGGCGGTGCGGCAGTACTGGGTGCTCCGCTGATCCACGATTTCTGTCTGATCAGTCTGAGTGATCTGCTGACACCGTGGGAGAAGATTGAAGCACGTCTGCTGGCAGCTGCAGAGGCTGATTTTGTTGTGTGTCTGTATAACCCGTCCAGCAAGAAGCGAAGCGATTATCTGCAGAAAGCCTGTGATCTGATGATGCAGTACAAGAGCCCGGAGACTGTATGCGGTATCGTAAGCTACATCGGAAGAGACGGGGAACATTATGAAGTGATGGATCTGAAAACCCTGCGGGATACGAAGGTAGACATGTTTACGACCGTATGGGTGGGCAATTCACAGACCAAAGAGATTAACGGTAAGATGGTAACACCGAGGGGATATCGAAATGTATAAAGTTCTGCTGTTTGGCGGTACGGTGGAAGGACGCACCGTGGCCGAATATTTGAATGAAAATAAAATACCTTCCATGGTATGTGTCGCTACGGAATACGGAGAAAGTCTGTTGCCGCAGGGCGAATATCTGGAATTATCCCACGAACGTCTGGATGAAAAGCAGATGGAAGAGAGGATGTTACAGATGGAGAACGGGCTGGTCATCGATGCGACTCATCCGTATGCCCAGGTAGTGACGGAAAATATTGAGACCGCCTGCGAACGTACCGGAACTGCCTATCTGCGGGTGGTGCGTCAGGAAAGCCGGCGTCTTGAAGAAGAAGAAACCATTACATATGTAAAAAGCATCCGGGAAGCGGTGGAATATCTGGAAAAAACCAGTGGAAATATTCTGGTTACCACCGGGAGCAAAGAACTGTCTGCCTATACGGTACTGACCGATTATCAGGAAAGAATCTATGCCAGAGTGCTTTCTCTGGTGGAAGTTGTCTCTTCCTGCGCAAAACTTGGCATCGAAGGGAAACATCTGCTGTGCATGCAGGGACCTTTTTCCCGGGAAATGAATATCGCACTGATCCATCAGTTTGATATCGCATGGATGGTAAGTAAAGAATCGGGAAGAGCCGGAGGATTCCTGGAAAAATATCAGGCGGCAAAAGAAACCGGCTGCCGGATGATTGTCATCGGACGACCGAAGGAAGAACAGGGTGTGGAACTGGAAAAATGTATCGAGTATCTGAACCGCCGATTCCTCTCGGAAGAAACTGTTGCAAATGATGCAAAAATCGAAAAAGTCAATACTTATACAGACAATACAGACAATATAAAAAATATAGAGAATCCTGGCAGCGGGCAGGTAAACATGCAGGAAAAGGCTGAGCAGGAATCTGCCATGCAGGAAGCAGCAACGCAAAATACAGAAGCGGTAACCGAAGAAGAAGAAACTGAGGATATCCTTCGGGGGCAAAAGGTATCTCTCGTGGGAATCGGTATGGGAACTGCAGATACTCTGACACAGGAAGGAAAACAGGCACTGGAGTGTGCGGATCTTCTGATCGGAGCAGCACGGATGGTGGAACATATCCGGAAACCCGGCCAGGAAGTCTGGACCGGATACAAACCGGAAGAGATCTGCGCCTATATTGCGGCCCATCCGGAGCACAGAAACGTGGCGATTGCCCTCTCAGGAGATGTCGGATTCTACAGCGGAGCCAAAAAACTTCTGGAGACACTGCACCGGGAACTGCCGATGGTACAGAAAAAAGTGTACTGTGGCATATCTTCTATGATTTATTTCTGCGCAAAACTGGAAACACCGTGGGAAGATGTTCATCCGGTCAGCCTTCATGGAAGAGAGTGCAATCTGCCCGGACTTCTGCGTATATACGGAAAGATTTTTGCTATTGTGGGAACGACAGACGGCATCGCAAAATTGTGTCAGAAGCTGCAGCGCTACGGCATGGGTGATGTGCGGGTAGAGGTGGGCGAACGGCTTTCTTACCCGGAAGAAAAGATCACCCGGGGATATGCCTGGCAGCTGACAGAACTTGAGACGGACAGTCTCAGTGTCGTGTTATTTACCAGAGAGGGAAAAGAAGCCATCGTGACACACGGGATCCCGGATGAAGCATTTATCCGGGGAAAAGTGCCGATGACGAAAGAGGAAGTGCGAGGCATCTCCCTGTCAAAATTACAGCTGACACGGCATTCGATTGTTTACGATGTGGGAGCCGGAACCGGTTCTGTATCCGTAGAGATGGCTATGCAGGCGGTAGAAGGCCGGGTATATGCAATCGAGAAAAAACCGGAGGCTGTGGAACTGTTATATAAAAACAAAGAAAAGTTTGCAGCAGATAATCTTGAGATTGTCGAAGGACTGGCGCCGGAAGCCTGCGTGGATCTGCCGGTACCGACCCATGCTTTTATCGGAGGCTCCTCCGGTAACATGAAAGACATCCTTAAACTGCTGCTTTCAAAGAATCCCGGGATCCGTGTGGTGATCAACTGCATCGCTCTCGAATCCGTGGGAGAGGCCATGAACTGTCTGAATGTTTTGCCATTTGAGCAGGTGGATATCGCACAGGTGCAGGTAGCAAAAGGCAAAAAAGCGGGATCTTATCATCTGATGATGGGACAGAATCCGGTCTATGTGATTTCCTGCCGGGGAAAGGAAGAAACAAATGAATAACAAACGCAAAGTGCCGCGCATCCTTCTCGGGGCAGCCGCGAGCGGAAGCGGAAAGACACTGCTCACCTGCGGACTGCTGCAGGCATTAAAAAACAGAAACCTGCAGGTTGCTTCTTTCAAGTGTGGACCGGATTATATTGACCCGATGTTTCACAGCCGTGTGATCGGAACAAAAAGCAGGAACCTGGACAGCTTTTTTGCAAAGGAAGATACCTTGCGGTATCTTCTGGAGAAAAATGCAAGAGACTGTGAGATTTCTGTGATTGAAGGCGTGATGGGTTACTATGACGGACTTGCGGGGATCTCTCCGAAAGCTAGTGCCTATGATGTGGCAAGAATCACAAAAACCCCCGCGGTGCTGATCGTAAATGCAAAGGGAATGAGTCTGTCTGCGGCAGCTTTTGTCAAGGGCTTTGTGGAATACAGAGAAGACAGTCAGATCCGTGGTGTGATTCTGAATCAGATGTCCCCAATGATGTATCCGCGGTTAAAGCAGATTATCGAAGAAACCCTGCCGGTGAAAGTGTACGGGTATGTTCCGGTGGTGAAGGACTGCGTGCTGGAAAGCCGTCATCTGGGTCTGGTGATGCCGGAAGAAATCGCAGATCTGCATGATAAACTGATGAAACTGGCAGAGATCCTGGAAAGATCCGTGGATATTGACGGACTTCTGGAACTGGCAGAAGATGCAGAGGAACTTCCTGTTCAGGAACCACTGACCGATTATCATACAAAAAGAACCGTAAGGATCGCTCTGGCGAAGGATGAAGCGTTCTGCTTTTTCTACCAGGACAATCTGGAACTTCTGGAAGAAATGGGTGCGCAGCTGATTCCCTTTTCTCCCATTCATGATGAAAAACTCCCGGAAAATATAGACGGAATGCTTTTTCATGGCGGATATCCGGAACTGTATGCAAAAGCACTGAGTGAGAATAAAAAAATGCTTACTTCTGTTCGTGAAGCGGTACAGGCAGGTATTCCCTATATGGCAGAATGCGGTGGTTTTATGTATCTGCATCAGGAGATGGAGGACATGGAAGGACACAGCTGGCCAATGGCCGGGGTTATTCCCGGCAAATCCTGGCGTACGCCCCGGCTTACCAGATTCGGTTATATTACCCTGGAAGACGGAACGTGTTTTGGGAAGAATGTGGGAGGAATCCGGGCCCATGAATTTCATTATTTTGATTCGGATAACTGCGGGGAAAGCTATACGGCCAGGAAACCACTGAGCAGTCGGTCATGGAACTGTATACACAGTGACAGACAGGGAATGAGCGGATTTCCGCATATGTATTATTACAGCAATCTGCAGGTGCCGGAACAGTTCTTACGCACCTGTGAGGAAAGGAAGGCATAAGTATGACGTTAGAGGAAACGCTGGAGAAGATACATCCGGCAGATAAGACAGCCATGGAAGCGGCGCTGGCACACTGGAACAATATTGCTATGCCGCTTCACAGTCTGGGACGGCTGCAGGATACGGTCGTTCGTATCGCCGGTATGACAGGGAATGCCAGAGTGGACCTGAAGAAAAAAGCTCTGGTGGTCATGTGCGCCGATAACGGTGTAGTGGAAGAAGGTGTGACACAGAGCGGGCAGGAAGTGACCAAAATCGTAGCCGAAAATTTTCTGAAAGAAAAGGCTACAGCAAGTATCCTCTGTAAAAAAGCAGGTGCAGATATCTTCCCGGTGGACATCGGGATTGCCACGGACAGCACGATTCTTCAGCATAAAGTGATGTACGGAACAAAAAATATGGCGAAAGAGCCTGCCATGACAAGAGAACAGGCTGTTCAGGCACTCGAAGTCGGCATCCATATGGTGGAAGAACTCAAAGAAAAAGGGTATGGAATCATAGCAACCGGTGAGATGGGAATCGGCAATACAACGACCAGCAGTGCAGTGACTGCCGTTTTACTGGAGCAGGATCCGGCAGAGGTAACCGGACGCGGTGCAGGACTTTCCGGTACAGGACTGAAAAAGAAGATTTCTGTGATCAGAGATGCGATTGCCTTGCATAAACCGAAGAAAGAAGATCCGATCGATGTGCTCGCGAAAGTAGGCGGACTCGATATCGCCGGTATGGCAGGGGTATTCTTAGGCGGAGCAGCCTGTCGGATCCCGGTGGTTGCCGATGGATTCATCTCCTGTGTGGCCGCATTGTGTGCGATCCGGATCTGTCCGGCAGTGAAAGATTATGTAATCACATCACACAAATCAAAAGAACCGGCAACGATGATGATCCTGGAGGCACTGGATATTCCGGTATTTTTAGACTGTGATATGTGTCTGGGTGAGGGAACCGGAGCGGTAACGATTTATCCGATCCTTGATATGGCGCTGGCGGTGTATGGAGGCATGTGCACGTTTTCCGATAATCAGATGGAAAATTATGTGCCATTGGTGTAAGAAGAGAAAGTGAAGGAAATCAGAGATGTTTCATGTAGTAACAGGAGGAAGCGGCAGCGGAAAATCTGCATTTGCGGAACAGTGTATCCTGGATTGTCAGGGGAACAACAGAATCTATATTGCGACGATGTACCCGTTTGATGAAGAAAGCCACCGGAGGATCGCGAGACATCGCGCCATGCGGGCAGAGAAAAAGTTTACGACGATTGAGCGTTATACGGACCTGGAACATCTTACGATACCGCAGGGGGCAGATGTACTGCTGGAGTGCATGTCGAATCTGACGGCAAATGAGATCTATCAGGAAGGCGGAGCCGGGGACAATACTGTGAAGGCGATCCTGAATGGAATCCACCATCTGCTGGAGCAGGCAGGAAATCTGGTGGTAGTGACGAACGAGGTCTTTTCCGACGGCATCACCTACGATCCGGAGACAGAAAAATATCTGGAAAAACTTGGTGCGATCAACTGTCAGATGGCGCAGATCGCAGATACAGTCACAGAGGTTGTCTACGGAATTCCGATTTTTCATAAAAAGACAGGCGAGGAGAGAAAAAATGAAGAAATTTTATCATAGTTTTCTGATTGCATTTTCCATGTATTCGAAGATCCCGATGCCCCAGTGTGAATGGAATGAAGAAAATATGGCATATGCCATGTGCTTTTTCCCATGGATCGGTGTTGCCATCGGCGGAGTAACGTGGCTGTGGGGGACGTTCGGAACGTATCTTGGGCTTTCCTCAGCCTTTTATACCGTGATCCTGACATTGATCCCATGGTTTCTTACCGGAGGGATCCACCTGGACGGATTGTTGGATACGGCAGATGCGATGAGTTCATGGCAGGAACGTGAGCGCCGGCTGGAGATCCTGAAGGATTCTAATTCCGGAGCATTTGCGGTGATTACCTGTGCGGTTTACTTTATGTTTTATTATGGTGTATACAGCCAGATCAGTGCCCGCGCCCTGGCGATGATCCCCTTTACATTTTGTCTGTCCCGGACATTAAGCGGGCTGGCGATCGTGACATTTCCGAAGGCAAAAAAGACCGGGTCGGTTTCTGCTATGGCACGCGGGGCGAAGGATAGGCAGGTAAAAGCCACGATGTGTGTGTATCTGCTGATACTGCTGGCCGGAATGCTGCTGATGGACTGGAAACTGGGTCTTCTGGTTTATGGAATAGCGATTCTGGTTTATGCCCTTTATTATCGGAATGCGATGAAGTATTTCGGAGGAACGACCGGGGACCTGGCTGGGTGCTTTTTGTCTCTGTGTGAGGTGTTTATGGCTTGCGGGGCAGTGCTTGGTGCGCTCTGGCTTTAAAAGATGAGATTGAATAACTATGCTGTGTAAGATTTTCCCTGCGTCCCCTCTGCGATACCGCGCGGCGATGAGCAATCGACCGAATCCACCACAACCTACCCAACAAACTTATCTTTAAAAAAGGAGAACCAACAATGATATTAATAATCGGCGGTGCTTACCAGGGCAAACAATCTTACGCATCAAAAACATACATCCTGACCGATCCCGACTGGAAAGACGGTCAGACCTGCACGATAGAAGATCTGAAAACAGCAAAAGCAGTCCATCATTTCCACTCCTTTATCCGCAGAGAACTGGACGAAGGAGGATCAGTCCGGGATCTTGCAGAAATAATATGGAAAGAAAATCCTGATCTGATCATTGTAACGGATGAAGTAGGCTACGGAATCGTCCCGATGGACGCGAAAGACCGGGAATGGAGAGAAGCATGCGGTCGGGTATGTACAAAACTTGCGGCACATGCAGCTCAGGTAGTGCGCGTCTGCTGTGGGATCGGAACACAGCTCAAGTGAGAAAAGGAGAAAACAGATGAGAATATATCTGATCCGGCATGGAAAAACACCCGGGAATCAGCTGAATCGCTATATCGGGATCACCGATGAACCGGTTCTGGAAGAGGATCAGGAACAGCTGAAAAAACAGAACTATCCGAAAGCAGAAAGACTTTTTGTAAGTCCCCTGCTTCGCTGCCGTCAGACAGCGGCCTGTATCTATCCGGGCCAGGAGCAGCAGGTGATTCAGAACCTGAGAGAGTGTGATTTCGGAAGATTCGAAAACAAAAACTGGAAGGAAATGACCGGTGATGCCGAGTATCAGGCGTGGGTGGACAGCAATGCAACCCTGCCCTTCCCGGGAGGGGAAGATCCACAGGAATTCCGGGACAGGGCCTGTCAGGGATTCCTGGAAGGATTGAAGTTCTGCGTGGAAAAAGGAACAGAATCCGCTGCTTTTGTCGTCCATGGCGGTATCATCATGGCAGTGCTGGAACGATTTGCAGACAGAAAAAAAGCCTTTTATGAATGGCATGTGGGCAATGGAGAAGGGTATGAAGCAGAGGCAGATCCGGCTGCGTGGATCGATGCATCAGGGCAGCAGCCGGTGCTGCGTGCGGTACACCAGATACATATGACAGGACAACAGTAGTATATAGTAATACATGTTATATACATAATCTCGAACGGGCATATTATTTCATACGATACTAAGAACAGAAGGAACTATTCAGCAGCCATTGTGAAGGTACTGAACAGTTACGAGCAGAAAGTGAAAAAGAAAACGCGAAGCTGCAAAAAAGCAGATGGTTACAGAAAGAGGAAGAAAAGATGAAGTGGACATTACTTGCAGTAGTACTGGGATTCCTTATGGATCTGTGTTTTGGGGATCCCAGATGGCTGTATCATCCGGTGCGTATCATCGGGCATGGGATTACATTTTTAGAGAAGATCCTGCGGAAGATATTTCCGAAAACAAAAACAGGAGAACGGATCGCCGGAGGATTGCTGGTGGTGGGAATCGTGGCGGCTTCGTCTTTTGTCCCATGGCTGATCCTGCATCTGGCGTATGGATTCCGCACCTGGCTGGGGGTGGCGCTGGAGAGCTTTATGTGCTACCAGCTGCTGGCGGCAAGATCCCTTCGTGACGAGAGTAAAAAAGTCTACGACGCGCTGCAGACCGGAGATATTGAAAAAAGCCGTTACGCTGTATCGATGATCGTGGGACGTGACACGCAGAATCTGACCGAAGAAGGCGTAACCAAAGCAGCAGTTGAAACCGTTGCGGAGAATACTTCCGACGGTATCATTGCCCCGCTGTTTTACATGATGATCGGCGGCGCAGTGCTGGGCTTTGCCTATAAAAGTGTGAATACCATGGACTCCATGGTGGGTTATGTGAACGACAGATACCGGTATTTTGGAACAGCGGCGGCAAAACTGGATGATGTGTTGAATTATATTCCGGCAAGACTTTCCGCCTGGCTGATGATCGCAGGAGCCTGGCTGACCGGTATGGATGGAAAAAATGCAAAGAAAATCTATCTTCGTGACCGCAGAAAACACGCCAGCCCGAACTCTGCTCAGACAGAAGCTGTGATGGCCGGTGCACTGGATATCCGGCTGGCAGGAGATGCCTGGTACTTTGGAGAACTGCATAAAAAACCATTTATCGGGGATCCAATCCGGAAAGTAGAGATTGAGGATATCATAAGATCCCATAAACTGATGTATGCAGGAACGGTATTGTCACTTGTGGTATTTGGACTGGTGCGTGTTCTGGTCTGCCTGTTTATTTAAATATACCGTAACTGTTTCGTACCTTTACAGTTACCATATACCAAGAAAAGAAAAACAGATGTAACTATTCAGTAGCCACTGTACCGCGAGGTGTTTTGGCATGAATATGCCAAAATCCCGAGACATACAAGCCAAAATGCCATCACCGAAGGTGATTTTAAATGCATTTTGGCTCGTAACTGTGAAGGTACTGAACAGTTACAAACAGATACAAAAAGGAGAAGTAACGGACTCATGAAAGAATACATACATGGCGGAGATATCTACCGCCACCCGGATGTGCTGGATTATTCAGCGAATATCAATCCGCTGGGAACACCGCCCGGGGTCATCCGGGCGGCAAAAGACAGCATGGAACGGGTCTGTCATTATCCGGATGCCTGTCAGGAAAAGCTGAAACAGGCACTGGCGGAATATGAACAGGTTCCGGTGGAATGGCTGATCTGTGGAAACGGGGCGGCAGAACTGATCTTTGCACTGGTGCAGGCGGTAAAACCGAAAAGAGCGCTGGTACTGGCACCTACCTTTGCAGAATATGCACAGGCACTGGAAGCTGTGGGATGTGAGGTGAACAGAGAGATCCTGAAAAAAGAAGATGGATTTAGTTTGCAGGACAGGATTCTGGACAGACTGCAAAAAGAAGATCTGCAAATGGTTTTTCTGTGTAACCCAAACAATCCGACCGGTATTCTGATGGATCCGAAACTTCTTCGAAAGATTGTAAGCCTCTGCGGAAAACGACAGATTTATCTGGTGGTAGATGAATGCTTTCTTGATTTTGTTCCGGAACCGGAAGTACATACCTTAAAAGGCGAACTGAAAGGAAAGAAGTATCTGTTTCTTCTGAAAGCATTCACCAAACGATATGCGATGGCAGGGTTACGACTGGGCTACGGAATTACATCCGGCGAAACACTGATGGCACAGATCGAAGCTCAGCTGCAGCCGTGGAACGTATCCACACCGGCGCAGGAAGCCGGAACTGCGGCACTGAGGGAAACAGCTTATGTGGAGAAGGCGAGAACACTGATCTTTCAGGAACGGCAATTCCTGCGGGAGGGGCTGATGAAAATGGGATACCAGGTGCTGGATTCTCAGGCAAATTATCTGTTTTTTGAGGGAGAACCGAACCTGTATGAAAAACTGCTGGAAGAAGGTGTGATGATCCGGGACTGCAGCAATTATCCGGGGCTCTGGAAAGGCTGTTACCGGATAGCGGTAAAACTTCATCCGGATAATGAAAAACTGCTGGAAGCGATTCGAAAAACCAGCTGCAGATTCTGAAAACACAGATTGCGAAAGGGAGGAAAATACATTCATGGCAAAGGCAATTATGATACAGGGAACCATGTCCAATGCAGGAAAAAGTCTGCTGGCAGCCGGACTGTGCCGGATCTTTAAACAGGACGGGTATCGGGTAGCACCGTTTAAATCACAGAATATGGCACTGAATTCCTTTATCACAGAAGAAGGACTCGAGATGGGACGGGCGCAGGTCATGCAGGCGGAAGCGGCAGGGATCAAACCGTCCGTTCTGATGAATCCGATTCTGTTAAAACCGACAAATGATGTGGGCAGTCAGGTGATCGTGAACGGAGAAGTCCTTGGAAATATGAGCGCGCGCGATTATTTTGCCTACAAAAAGAAACTGATCCCGGATATTATGGATGCATATGATACCCTGGCAGCGGAAAATGATATTATCGTTATCGAGGGTGCGGGAAGTCCTGCGGAGATTAACTTAAAGCA
>ENA-OQNN01001027-OQNN01001027.1-human-gut-metagenome-genome-assembly--contig:-NODE-1027-length-22276-cov-5.779132_pt1 | contig 22276 bp, 16 predicted proteins | sample MGYA00242624_ERZ504870 | MGnify/ENA primary metagenome ERZ504870 (study PRJEB26092, sample SAMD00036379) | human gut metagenome | host: Homo sapiens | study: EMG produced TPA metagenomics assembly of... | reverse complement strand
GCTTTTTGTCAGCCCAGTTGAACAGGATGGTCAGGGCGCCCACAAACACCAGGAAGAAGAGCGCGGTTGAGAACAGCGGCCAGATCAGGCCCTTTGCGCTGTACTCCTTGGCCATCATGATGATCTCCTTGTTGGCAATGGTGTTTGCCAGCGAGGTATCCTTGACCAGCGTGATGATCTCGTTGCCCATGGGGGGCAGGATGCGCTTGACGACCTGAAGCAGAGTCACTTTGAAAAAGATCTGTGTTTTGGTCATGCCAAGCACCTGCCCGGCCTCAGTCTGCCCCTTGGGCACCGCTTCAATGCCGCCGCGGTAGATCTCAGAAAAATAGCAGGCATAGTTGATGGCAAAAGCCACCACCGCCGCCACCATCCGCCCGCCGGAGCCGGAGGGCCAGGGGTTGTTCATGCCCAGCAGGCCGGGGCCCAGATAGATCACGATGATCTGCAGCATCAGCGGGGTGCCGCGGATGATCCAGACAAAGGTCTTGACCAGCCCGGCCAGCGGCTTGCAGCGGCTCATGGAGCCAAACGAGACCACCAGCCCCAGCGGCAGTGCAAACAGCAGTGTCAGGGCAAAGAGCTCACAGTTGAGCAGGAACGCGCCGGACAGGCGCATAAGAATCACAGACACAAAAACACACCTTTTTTATTCAGAATCCATATTCCCCTTCCATCACAGCCGGTGAAAGTTCCCTCTGCTGGGGAGCCTTTCACGCATCGGCAACAAAAAGCCTCCCTCACCGAGGGAGGTTGCATCGCATCGCGATGACGGAAGGAGTTTTTCAACAAATTCAGTCAGCCAGTGCCAGATCGTACTGATCGGCCAGTGCCTGCATGGTACCATCGGCCTTCAGTGCATCAAAGGCCTCATCCACAGCGGCGGCAGCATCACTGCCCTTGCGGAATGCCACGCCGTACTCTTCGGCGTTCAGCTCGTCCACGATCTTCAGGTCGGCATAGTCAGTGCCCTCACCGATCATGGCGTTGGCCAGGGTCAGGTCAAGTACAGCGGCATCGGCAGTGCCTGCGGCAACTTCCATCAGGCAGTCGGTCTGAACGCTCTTGGAGACGTAATCAGCCTGTGCCAGGTTCTCGTCCCCCTCAATGGCGGCCTCACCGGCGGAACCCGCCTCGGCAACCACGGTCTTGTCCACCAGATCAGCGGTAGAGGTATAATCGGTGCCATCTTTCACAACGACCACCTGTGCATTCTTTGCATAAGCCTTGGTGGTAGCGGTGTTCTGCATGATGTCATCGGTCAGGGTCATGCCGTTCCAGATGCAGTCGATGCTCTTGGCATCCAGCTCCACCACCTTGGTATCCCAGTTGATCTCCACAAACTCCGGCTCCACGCCCAGCTTTTCGCAGACAGCAGTGGCCAGCTCGGTATCAAAACCCGTGAAGTTGCCATCCGCATCGGTGTAGTTCATGGGCTCGTAAACGGTGTAGCCGATGACCAGCTTGCCCTTGCCCTTGATGTAATCCAGGTCGCTGCCTGCAGACTGGGATGCGGCAGCACTGCCAGCCGAAGCAGATGCGGCAGTGGAAGTGGAAGCGGCACCGCCGCAGGCGGCAAGGCTCAGTGCCATGGCACCGGCCAAGAATGCGGATACAAGACGTTTCATATACGGTTCCTCCCTCAGTGGCAAGCAGCTTTGTTTTATTGCTTTACCATGCTAAATTGCTAAACTGTGGTTATAGAATAGCGCGTTTTCTGCCATTTGGCAAGGGGGAAAATTAATTTTTCGCAGTTTGCTCAAATCTTTACCGCTTTACCACGGCAAAGCGGTCATTTTGACAAAACAAAAACGCCGCGTCGGCAGCTGCCAGACGCGGCGAGATGTTTTTCTCTGAAAACGCAGCGGAATGCCACCGCCCCCCTATCCGGGAGAGCCGGTGCGCGATTGCAGGACTGAATGGGCTTCCTCCTCAGCTCAGGGCATCCAGCGCCGCCTTTTGCAGATCGGTGATGTCAATGGTACACAGAGCCTTCAGGTCGGCATCGCCGCCGGAAAGCCCAGCGATCTCGGTGCGGGTCTTGCCCTTGAGGGCATCACAGAAGCCTTCGCTGTGCTCATACCACTCCTTGCCCAGCGCCGATGCGCCGCGCATCCCATAGTCCTCGCCCAGCTCCAGCTTGGTCTTGACGAGGTCCGGGGCTGTCACACCGCCGTCCGACACCACCGTCAGGGCCGGCTCGGCCATATCCGCAATGGCACTGGTCACGCGGTGATCCGCATCGGTGGTCAGTGCCACGATGCTCACATCCACCTGCGCATTCACATCCTTGTCATCGGTGGCGGTGATGTCCGAAGTCCCGTTCACCGCTTCGATGCCCAGTGCGGCCCTGTCGCCCTTGGCGGCACCCAATGCCCTGGCATTGGCGCAGGCCCGGGTCACGGCATCCCGATAGCGATCCACAGCAATGGTGCAACCGCTCAGCAGGTCGGCATCCGTGGGCTTGCCATCTTTATCCACTTTGAGCATAGAGACCTGTTCCGGGGTCATGCCGATCAGGTAACTGGCAAAGGCATCCGCCTGTTCCGCCCAGCCCTTTTTCAGGGAAGAGACCTCGGCCAGCGGGTAATCGTCCCCCTTCTGCCGCTTGGTGCGCCAGTCGGTGGGCAGGGTCACATGGCCGGTGCTGTCCGCCGAAACAGACACTTCCAGCTCGTCCAGCAGAATACTCTCCAGTTTGCCCTCGCCATCCAGCAGGACAGCGGCCGCTGCCAGCTCAATTTTCCCTGCCCTGTCCTGATCGGTGGCCTCTGTCACCACACCCAGACCGGTTTTCCATGCCGCTGTCTGGGTCTGTGCGGAGGATGTGCCGCTGCTTCCGCTCATGCTGCCGGAGCTGCCCGACCCGGCGTTCGTTTTGCCGCAGGCGGTCAGCAGCAGCGCCGCCGCCATGGCACAGCTCCAAAGAGCCCGATGGTTCTGATTCATAGATACGCTCCCTTTCCACACGGCCCGTTGGGCCTTTGCCCCATAGTATGTCCAGAAGAGCGTAAGATTACGCAGCCGACGGGAGTTTTCCAAAGCAAGTGTCCGCTGGGGTGGGACCCTGTTGCCGCAGGCAATAGGGCGGGCGATGGAATGGCCCGTTTCACTTGCGCGGAAAAGCTCCCCGAGTGCTGCGCGCAGCCGCTTACATCAACGGACTCAGCAGCCGCAGCACGCTGTCCAGTGCTGTGCCCGGCAGATTGGTGCGGCAGTCGGAGCGCATGATCTCCCGGCACTGCGGCAGGGTGCGCTCCACATCCCTCCGCAGTGCGGCGATCTGGCTGTTATGGAAGAGCAGTGTTCCGCACTCAAAATGGAGAAACAGGCTCCGATAATCCATATTGATGCTGCCCACCACGGCGACACGGTCATCACTGACATAGCACTTGGCGTGGAGGAAACCGGGCGTGAATTCATAAATGCGCACGCCCGCCCTGAGCAGGGGCAGATAGTAGGAACGGCTGAGCCGGAACACCAGCTTCTTATCCGGGATCCCGGGCAGGATGAGCCGCACGTCCACCCCGCGCTTGGCCGCATTTTTCAGAGCATCCAGCATCTCTTCGCCCACGGCCAGGTAGGGCGTATAGATATAAACATATCTCTGGGCCTGAGAGAGGATGTCCAGATAGACCGTCTCGGCCAGCGGTTCCTCGTCCAGCGGGCTGTCCGCGTAGGGCTGCACCACGCCATCCTGCACTGCAGGCAGGCGGGTAGGCGCAAAGGCGGTGTAATCGGTCTCCTGCGGGCGGAAGGCATTCCATACATTGAGGAACATCACGGTAAAGTTCCAGACAGCGGCACCCTCCAGCCGGATGGCCGCATCCTTCCAGTAGCCAAAGCGCTGCTCCGCATTGATATACTCATCTGCCAGATTCACGCCGCCGGTGTAGGCCACATTGCCGTCAACCACCACGATCTTGCGGTGGTCGCGGTGGTTCATCACCAGCGAGACCAGCGGTACCACCGGGTTGAAGGGGATGCAGCGGATATGCGCCTTCTCCATGCGGATGACAAAATCACTGGGCAGGCCCAGCAGGCTGCCAAAATCATCGTAGATCAGCCGCACATCCACGCCCTGGGCGGCCTTGCGGCGGAGGATCTGCTCCACGCCGTCCCACATTTTGCCGGAACGGAGGATAAAGAATTCCAGAAAGATGAACTTCTCTGCCTTGTCCAGATCCGCCAGCAGCTGGGGATACATCTCCTCCCCACAGGAAAAATAGTGGGCAGCGGTATCCCTCCAGGACGGATACGGCCCGAACTTTGCCACGTAGCGGCTCAGGTTCCGGCTGGAGATATCCAGCGCATCGGTCTGGCCCTCGGGCTGGGCAAGCTCGGTCTGATGGGCCTGTTCCACCTTCTGCATCCGCTCCCGCAGATACTTGGCGGGGGCCTTGTTGCCAAAAGCCAGATAAAGCGCGCCGCCCAGCAGGGGCAGAAGACCGATCAGGACGATCCAGCCGATCTTATAAGCACTGTTTTCATCCTTGCGCACCAGATACAGCACGATCATGATGCTCAGCGCCTTCAGGGCACCGTTCAGCCAGACCCGCCCCGCCGTGAAGGACCAGAACGCCCAGAGCAGCCAGAGCACCTGTAGAGCCACCAGCACCACTGTGATCGTGACACGGTTGAAGATGCGGTTGAAAAACTTGACGATAGGCAATCTGAACATGCGGTATCCCTCCCCTGCCGCCAACGGCGATTTTGATGCTGTTAGTATAGCGCAGAGCGGAAGATTTTGCAAACAAAAAAGCGCCCACAACGGCTTTCCCCGCTATGAGCGCCTATTCGATCGTGGGCAGAATTTTTCCGAGGGCCGTTCGCTTATGCTTCCGCGTCCTCATAACCAACCAGCAGGCCGCCCAGCTCTGCATAATAGCTGCACAGACCGCCGCATTCGCTGATGTCCACCTTTGCTCCATCAAACACAGCCTTTACCATGTGCTTCAGGCGCTCGGCGGCGGCGGGATTGCCGCAGTGAGAGATATGGAGCCTGCCGTTGGTGTAGCCGTGCTCCTTGAGTTCCAGCACGATGCGCTCCAGCGCACCATGCTCGCCACGGGTCTTGCAGAGAACATCCAGCTCTCCGGCCTCACTTGCCTGTCCGATGACCCGGATGCCCAGCATCCGCGCCACAGCAGCAACGGCAGGCTTCACGCGGCCATTGCGGGCCAGATTGGCCAACGATTCCAGCGAGAAGAGCAGGTGGGTGTGCTTGTGGTAACGGAGCATCTCTTCACAGATCTCGTCAAACTCCTTGCCCTCAGCCAGCAGATCCCGAAGATGCTCGGCCAGCAGGCGCTGCTCCGGGCCGGTGGAAAGGCTGTCCAGCACGAACACCCGCTTGCCGGGATTCTCCTGCTGGTATTCCTCGGCGGCCAGCTGGGCGGCATTGTAGCTGCCGGACAGAGTGCCCGTGATGGTGATGGCATACACCTCGTCGGCTCCCTCGTAGGCGGCCAGCCAGTCGCTGACGTTGGGGCAGGAAGTCGAGGTCTTGCCCTTATAGGTGCGCAGGGTCTGGGCCATGCCCACGGCATCCATCGTGCCGTTGTCCAGATATTCGGCATCGTCGGTGATGATCTTCAGGGGAACGCATTCAAAATCCACGCCCTGCAAGGTGTACAGGCTAGCGGAGGAATCCACAACGATCTTGGTGTTCATAAGCATTTATCTCCATTCCGGCGGCAGCGGATGCCGCATTTTTTCCTGTTGTTTTGAATCACTATATCAGCTTTTCAAAACCCTGTCAACTGTTTTATTGAATTATTTCAAAAGTTTTCAATTTCCTGTTGACCGCATTTCCAAAACATGGTATACTGTCCGCATGAAATTAGAATCAAACCGCCGCGTTGCGGCCTGCGCCGCAGGGTTTGCCCTGCCCCGGTATGCAGAACTCCCCACCGTAGGGCTTTATCTGGATCAGAGTGTACAGTTTGTCAACGGGTGTTTCCGCACATTTCAGGGGGTGGAGCTCACCGCTTCCATGGTGAGCAACTACGTTAAGAAAGGGATCATCAGCCACCCCATCAAAAAGAAGTATACCCGGGATCAGCTGGCCTGCCTGATCTACATCGTAGTTTCTAAAAATGTCCTGTCCATGGAAAACATCGACAGTCTGTTCAAGATGCAGCGGGCGCATTATACCTCCGCGCAGGCGTATGATACCTTTTGCGATGAGCTGGAGAATTACCTGCCCTATGTGTTCGGCCTGACCAAAAGCTTTTCCGAGCTGGAGCCGGACGTTGATGATGCACGCAAGCTCCTGCGCAGTACCATCATCTCGGCTGTGAACAAGATCTATCTGGACTGCGTTTTCACCGACCTGCGGCAGGAGCAGGCCCTCTGGCCCGATATCCTGCCGGATCTGGCATAACAACAAAAATGGCCCTCTCCGTCATGCTTTGCAAAGCAATGATGGAGAGGGCCATTTTTTCTTAAAATGTAAGTGCAGGGCTGATCTCATTGCGGCGCTGGGCCTGCACGATGCAGTCCTTTTCCGGCACGACACCTGCCGCACCCAGGGTGTTGAACATGGTCTGCAAAGCAAGCGCCGGGGTGTTATTCTCCTGCGAGAGATGGCAGAGGGCAAACTTCTTGCATCCCTCCTGGATCAGTTCCAGCAGCTTTGCCGAACACTCATCGTTGGAAAGGTGGCCCCGGTTGGACTCGATGCGGGAGCGCAGGTAGTAGGGATACCGCCCGCTGCGGAGCATGTGGAGGTCGTAGTTGCTTTCCAGCGCCACCAGGTCACAGCCGCTCAGGGCCTGATGCACCGGCGGGGTCAGGACTCCCAGGTCGGTGGCAATGGTCATGGTCTTGTTGTCCGGGGTGTGGATGCGGTAGCCCACGCAGGGCACGTCGTGGCTGGTGGGGAACATCGTCACGCCGAAATCTCCCACATCCTCTTCCCCGCCGGACAGGGTGCGCAGCGCACAGCTGGCGGGCACGATGCCGTTTGCATCCAGAAAATCCAGCGTATCGTCTGCGCCGTATACCGGCAGCGGATTCTTTTTGAGGAAGGTGGCCAGCCCCTTGACGTGGTCAGAGTGCTCATGGGTGACCAGAATGCCCGCACAATCGCTGATGTTCAGGCCCAGCTCCTTGAGCGCCGCCGAGGTGGTGCGCACGCCCTTTCCCATATCGATGATGATGTACTTTTCCCCCGTGCGCACCACGCTGCAGTTGCCGGAGGAACCAGAGTATAACGAGATGAATTCAGACATTTCAAACCTCAAGAAACGAACCTCTCCGTCATGGCTTCACAAAAGCTCCCTGTCAGGGGAACTTCTGCAAAACAGACTGAGAGGTTCTGAATGATCACATTGCTGATTCCAGTGCGGCAGGCATCCGATCCACCTTGCTGATCTCAGCGCCCAGGCCGCGCAGCTTTTCCACGATGTTCTCATAGCCGCGCTCAATGTGGCCGATCTCCTCGATCTCACTGGTACCGTCTGCCATCAGGGCAGCAACGACCATGGCCGCACCGGCACGCAGGTCAGAAGCGCGCAGGGGGGCGGGGTTCAGCTTGTCCACACCCTCAAACACAGCCACCTGACCGTCCACCTGCACCACTGCGCCCATCTTGCGCAGCTCGTCCACATAGCGGAAGCGGTTGTCCCACACGCTCTCGGTGATGGTGGAGGTTCCCTTTGCCACGCTGAGCAGCACACCCATCAGGGGCTGCATATCGGTGGGGAAGCCCGGGTGGGGCATGGTGTTGATCTTCAGCGGCAGGATATCGCCCTTGCGGGAGACGCGGACGGAATCATCGAATTCCTCCACATCCACACCAGCACGGCGGAGCTTTGCCGTAATGGGTTCCAGATGCTTGGGGGTGACATTTTTGATCAGAACGTCGCCGCCGGTGGCAGCAGCGGCAACCATGTAGCTGCCCGCCTCGATCTGGTCAGGGATGATGCTGTAGGTGCAGCCGTGCATCTTTTCCACGCCGCGCACCTTGATCACATCGGTGCCGGCACCGCGCACATCCGCGCCGCACATATTCAGGAAGTTTGCCAGATCAACGACATGGGGCTCCTTGGCGCAGTTTTCCAGAATGGTCTGGCCCTGTGCCATCACAGCGGAGAGCATACCGTTCATGGTAGCGCCCACGCTGACCTTATCAAAGAAGATATGGGCACCGTTCAGTTCCTTGGCACGCACGGTGATCATGCCGTAGTCCACGCTGTCCTCTGCACCCAGTGCGCTGAACACCTTGAGATGCTGGTCGATGGGGCGGGGGCCCAGATTGCAGCCGCCGGGCATGGCCACCTGTGCCTTGCCAAAGCGGGAGAGCAGTGCACCCAGGAAGTAGTAGCTGGCACGCATCTGGCGGGACAGATCGTCCGGGACGTTGGTGCAGTTCAGATGGGTGGTGTCGATCTCGTAGGTATTGCGGTTCAGCATCTTGATGCCGGCACCCAGGGTGCTCAGGATCTTCAGGCTGACTGCCACATCACTGATGTCCGGCAGGTTTTCGATCACACAGACATCTGCCGCCAGAATGGTGGCAGGCAGAATGCCCACAGCCGCATTTTTTGCACCGGAAATGGTGACTTCGCCATGCAGGGGCTTGCCGCCCGTAATAACAAACTTTTCCAATTTTATAATCTCCTTGTCGCAGGCCCGCCAGCGGCAGGGCCACTCAGGGTTCTTACTTGATCTCTCCGCGCACCGCTGGGTACACACCCTCACGATACAACTATCTTATTATACACAACTTCGGGCAAAAAGCAAAGCCCCCTTTTTTCCTGCCGGATTATTTTCTGTTTTGCCCAGAATCTGCGGAAATATTCGATATTTTTGTTTCTTATTTCAAAAATTTTACAATCAGCGCCCCTTACCAGACGCAATCCTCGCTGCAGGTTTCCTTGATCCAGCCCAGCTGATAAGCCTTGACCAGCTGTTTCAGGTCATGCACCCGCTCCCGAAGGATCTCGCCCTCGTCCGTCTCTTCCACCAGAATGCGGTGGTTCTCCGTTTCCAGTATGTTCTTCTGCGACACGATGTCGATGTTTTCGTTCACGGCCTTTTCGGCACTGACAAAGGGCTGATGGGTCCGCAGGGACATGGTGCGGCTGGAGTACACCAGCGTATACCCTGCAATGCCGGTCTTTTCATGGTAGGCGCGGCAGAACCCGCCGTCAATGACGACCAGACGGCCCCCGCCCTTGATGGGGCTCTCGCCGCTCTTCTCCCGCACCGGCACATGGCCGTTGACGATGTGGCTGGTGCCGGGCAGGCCGAATTCCGCCAGAATACGGCGGCAGGCGGCCTCTTCATTGTACCATGTATAATAGGGGTCCTTGACTTCCTCGTGGGTTGCGGGGTCGGCAATATACAGCCGCTCAAAGGTGGTCATGGCGCTGCGGCCGAACAACGGCGACAGCTTGCCGCACCACAGATACCACAAAAAGTCCTGACCGCTCCGCCGGGCAGCGCTTCCCTCGGGGGCAAAGTAGCCGCAGCGTGCCCGCTCGTCACAGTAGTCCATCAAGCCGCGGCCCGAGTAGTTGTGTCCCTCGAACCGCTCCACGGCAAAGCTGCCGTTTTTGGTCATGGGCACCACGCCGTGGTAGAGCAGGTTGCCGTTCTCGATGTGGTAAACACTGCCCTTGGCGTACAAAAATTCCACATGCTGCTGCAAGCGCTCACTCTGCCGGAAGGATTCCACCAGCTTGCGGAGCACCAGCCGCTCATCATCGTTCAGGGCGGCGGGGTCTGCCGGGTCCACGGTGGGGAAGCTGGTGTCCCGCAGGGGGTATGCCTGCCCGTTCAGGGTCACTGTTCCCTTTTCCCAATCGATGTGCCGCAGGAAATCCCTTCCCTGCATCTTGAAATCCGGGTTGCGGTCGATGACCTTGCACTCCATCTTGAGCATCAGAATGGTCACGGCCTTGTGCATCACGGCACAGCGGTGGAGCATGCCCTCGGTGTAAGGGCCGCGCGCCGCATCGGTGTGGGGCATCCAGAGGGTCAGGTCGTCATTTCCGTAGAACTGCTCGGCCATCCGCTGCAGGTGCCGCAGGTTGATGCCGTAGCAGTCCTCAAGCATGGCATGGTTGTGGTAGGCCAGTGTCGTTTTGAGCACGGTGCAGACGCAGATGGGGCTTCCGGCGGCGGCCCCCATCCAGACCACGTCATGGTTGCCCCACTGGATATCCACATGGTGGTGGCGCATGAGCCGGTCCAGTATGATATCAGGCCGGGGGCCGCGGTCAAACAGGTCCCCCACGATGTGCAGCTTGTCCACAGCCAGCCGCTTGATGAGCTCACACAGCCGGACAATGAACCGGTCGGCGCGGCCATTTTCGATGATGCTGCCCACGATCTGCCCATAATAAAGGTCCTTGTCGTGGTCCTCAAAGTGGGCATGGAGCAGCTCATCCAGAATATACCCGCAGCTGGACGGCAGGCAGGAGCGCACATGCTGCCGGGTATGCTTGGAGGACACCAACCGGCAGATATCAATGAGCTGAAGCAGGGTCTCCGTGTACCAGTGGTCAAGCGCTTCTTCATCCGCGCACCCAGCTTTGAGCTGGGGCAGCTTCTCGTTGGGGTAATAGATGAGCGTTGCCAGCTCTGCACGGGTCTGCTCCGGCACACTCTCCCCCAGCACGATGTCCACCTTTTCCCGGATGACACCCGAAGCCGAGTTCAGGATGTGGACAAAGGCCTCGTTTTCACCGTGCAGGTCGCTCATAAAATGTTCGGTGCCCTTGGGCAGCTTGAGCAGGGCCTGGGTGCTGATGATCTCACTGGCGGCGGCTGCCTGCGAGGGATAATCCCGTGCCAGCAGGGAGAGATATTTCAAATGATCCCGGATCTCCTCGTTTTCGGTGCGCATGACATCCTCCGTCTGATATGTAGTATTTTTGCATGATATATAATATTCTATCATAGTATATCACATTCCATATCATAAATGGTATAATAAACAAGAGTAATTCTGTCAAATCTTTTGCAAAGGACTTGGATATTATGCCCAAAACCATTTCTGTTGCCGTGCCGGAAGTCTGCACTCTCTGCCCCCGGCAGTGCAAAGCCGACCGGGCCGCCGGGCAGACGGGCTTCTGCGGGGCGGGCCGCACCCTGAAAGCGGCCCGCGCTGCCCTGCACTTCTGGGAGGAGCCCTGCATCAGCGGCACCCGGGGCAGCGGCACGGTGTTTTTCTCCGGCTGCACCCTCAAGTGCTGCTTCTGCCAGAACTACCCCATCAGCGCCGAGGGGCTGGGCAGGGAGATCACCGTAGAGCGCCTGGCCGAGATCTTTCTGGACCTGCAGGCGCAGGGAGCCCACAACATCAACCTTGTCACACCCGGGCAGTGGCGGCCCTGGATCATCGCCGCCCTCGGCCTGGCCCGGGCGCAGGGGCTGCATCTGCCCATCGTCTGCAACACCGGCGGCTACGAGACCGTGGAGAGCGTGCACGCCTGGCGCGGTTTCATCGACATCTGGCTGGCCGACCTGAAATATGTTTCCCCTGCCCTTTCGGCAGAGCTTTCCGCCGCGCCGGACTATTTTGCACAGGCCAGGCCCGCCATTGAAGCCATGATGGCTCAGGCCGGGCACCCTGTTTTTGACAGCGAGGGCATCCTGCAGCGGGGCGTGATCCTGCGCCACCTTGCCCTACCCGGCCATGTGGACGACAGCTTTGCCGTGCTCGATCAGATGGCGGCTTGGAACAAGGCCGACCCCGGGTGCTTCCTGCCCAGCGTGATGAGCCAGTACACCCCCTTCTATCAGGCGGCAGATCACGGCATCGGGCGGCGCATCACCACCTACGAATACCGCCGGGTGGTCAACTACGCCATGGATCTGGGCCTCAGCTCTGGCTATATGCAGCAGAAGAGCAGTGCAAAGGAAGAGTATACGCCCAGCTTTGACCTGACGGGGGTGTGAACCGGTCGAGGGGCTAAACCTCTCAGCCATCGCTATCGCTCGGCAGCTCCCCTAATAGGGGAGCCATTGGCATATCGTTGCGTTTTCGAGGGTTCCGCTTCGCTACGTTTGGCCCTGCTAGCGTAATGTTCTGCCTTGCGGCAGATGTTGATTGCAGAGCCAGCGGCGAATAAATCGCAAAGAGAATCTTTTGCCAAGGCCTCCCCTACTAGGGGAGGTGGCATCGAGCGTTAGCGATGATGACGGAGAGGTTTACACCATTCCCTGTCCTTTCGTCAAAACAACCAAAATTTCTTTTTCTTTTTCTCTCGGCCGAAACAGCATTTGCTTGCTATCCGGTGCGCTGTGCGGTATAATGGATACAACAATGTGTTCTCACATGAAATGGACCCCAGAAACGACTTTTTAGGAGGAGCGTTATGGAACACTACAATCCCATCCTCGGCAGCGAGCCCAACGGCCAGAAATTTATCACCTGCGGCGAGATCATGCTCCGTCTGACCCCGCCGAACTACGAAAAGATCCGCATGGCATCCAGCTTTGAAGCCAGCTACGGCGGCAGCGAGGCCAACATTGCACTGGCCCTGGCCAACCTGGGTGTGGACAGCACCTTCTTCAGCGTAGTGCCCAACAACAGCCTGGGCAAGAGCGCGGTGCGCTGGCTGCGCTCCAATGATGTGCATTGCACCCCCATGATCCTGACCGAGCCCAACGAGACCCCCTCCAACCGGCTGGGTACTTATTATCTGGAGACCGGCTACGGCATCCGCGCTTCCAAAGTCATCTACGACCGCAAGCACAGTGCCATTACCGAGTACGATTTCTCCCAGGTCGATCTGGACGCTCTGCTGGACGGCTACGACTGGCTGCACCTGAGCGGCATTACCCCGGCACTGGGCCCCAACTGCCGCGGCCTCATCATCGATATGCTCAAGGTGGCCAAAAAGAAGGGCCTGACCGTCAGCTTTGACGGCAACTTCCGCTCTACCCTGTGGAGCTGGGAGGAAGCCCGCGATTTCTGCACCGAGTGCCTGCCTTACGTTGACGTTCTGCTGGGCATTGAGCCCTACCACCTGTGGAAGGATGACAACGATCACAGCAAGGGCGACTGGAAGGACGGCGTGCCCCTGCAGCCCAGCTATGAGCAGCAGGACGAGATCTTCCAGCATTTCATTGCCCGCTATCCCAACCTCAAGTGCATTGCCCGCCATGTGCGCTATGCCCACAGCGGCAGCGAGAACAGCCTCAAGGCCTTTATGTGGTACGACGGCCACACCTTTGAGAGCAAACTCTACACCTTTAACATTCTGGATCGCGTGGGCGGCGGCGATGCCTTTGCCAGCGGCCTGATCTACGCCATGCTCCACAACTACCGCGCCATGGACATGATCAACTTTGCCGTGGCAAGCAGCGCCATCAAGCACACCATCCACGGCGATGCCAACATCACCGACGATGTCAGCTCCATCCGCAACCTGATGAACATGAACTACGACATCAAGCGGTAACATTCCTTTATACGCAAAGATCCCCTCCGGTACGCGCACACCGGAGGGGATCTTCTTATTATGCTTCAATCTTACAGAAACACATCCAGCATCTTTTCCAGCGGGGTGCGGGTGTCAAGCTCCAACCCGGCTTTCTGTTTCAGCATCAGGATGCGGCGGACGCTCTCGTTGAGGCGTTTCTCGCTGATGGTTCCATTCTGCACAGCCTCCAGTACACCGTCAAAGGCTTCCGGCAGGTCGGGCGGCATCAGCAGAAGATCTGCCCCGGCGTTCAGCGCCGCTACAGCCGCTTCTGCTGCAGAATAGTGGTCACGAATGGCTTGCATGGACAGCGAATCGGTGCAGATGACCCCAGTAAAGCCCAGCTCCCCCCGCAGACGCTCGGTCAGCATAGTGTAGGAGAGCGACGCAGGCAGGCCGTCCTGCGTTGCATTGGGGGTGGTGATGTGGGCGGTCATTACTACGTCGGCCCCAGCTGCGATTCCAGCCGCAAAAGGCTTCAGCTCCGTCTCCCGCATCTCTGTCCAAGTCTTGGTGCTGCTGGCCGTGCCGTAGTGGCTGTCCTCTGCGGTATCTCCGTGGCCCGGGAAATGCTTGAGTGTGCAGAGTATGCCCGCATCGTGAAACCCTTGTACAGCGGAGGCCACCATCTGTGCCGCCACTGCCGGATCCGACGAAAATGCTCGGTTCCCGATCACGGTATTGGCCGGATTGGTGTTCACATCTGCCACTGGAGCAAAGTCAAGATTCAGGCCGTAGGTTTTGAGGTAGCCTCCGACGATCTGCCCCATGGCACGGGCATTGGCCGGGTCCCCTGTTGTACCTACTGCCTGGGCACTCTGGTATTGGGGCAGATCAAAGCCGGAAGCATTGGCCAACCGGGCCACGCTGCCGCCCTCCTCGTCCACGGCGGTCAACAGACCGGTCCCGGATGCTGCCTGAAAATCTGCCAGAAGCTTTTTCAACTGCTCCGGGCTTTTCACATTCTGCCGAAACACCACAATGCCACCCACCGGATACTTTTTCAGCCCCTGCCGTTCTGCCCAGGTCAGCCTTGTGCTATCAGACTGTCCACTGGGGTCCAGTGCCTCGACCCGCACCACGAACAGCTGCCCCACCTTTTCCCGCAGAGACATGGCAGCAAGCCGTTCCTCTACCGGGTCAATCTGGGCTGCTGCCGAGGCCGTTCCCGTCAGCAGCAGAGCCGCAGACAACAGCACAGCAGCTGCCCGCCGGATGATTTTTTGCACGAGAGACACCTCCTCTTTCTCTCAGTGTAGCACACCTTGCAAAGGTGCACAAGATGCAAAGATCCCCTCCGATACTCACACACCGGAGGGGATTTTCCATATCAGAAATGCATCAGGAAAGGATCATGCGGTCGTTGGCGAACTCGCCGCCGGACGCGATCTGGAACTTTGCCAGCAGATCGGAGACGTGCAGGTTCTTCTTCTCTTCCCCGGAGACATCATAGATGATGTGGCCCTCGTGCATCATGATCAGGCGGTTGCCGTACCTGATGGCATCCTTCATGTTGTGGGTGATCATCATGGTGGTCAGGTGGTTCTCCTCCACGATCTTGGCCGAAAGGGTCAGCACCTTGAGCGCCGTCTTGGGGTCCAGCGCGGCGGTGTGCTCATCCAGCAGCAGGAGCTTGGGCTTGTTCATGGTAGCCATGAGCAGGGTCAGCGCCTGGCGCTGACCGCCGGACAGCAGGCCCACGCGGGCGGTCAGGCGGTCCTCCAAGCCCAGGTCCAGGCTCTTGAGCAGTTCACGGTAGCGCTCCCGTTCGGCCTTGGTGATGCCGATCCTCAGGCCGCGCCGCTTGCCGCGCCGGGCGGCCAGGGCAAGGTTCTCCTCGATCTGCATGGTGGCGGCGGTGCCGGTCATGGGGTCCTGGAACACGCGGCCGATGTAGGCGGCGCGCTGGTGCTCCCCCAGTTTGGTCACGTCGGTGCCGTCAATGATGATCTTGCCGCTGTCCACAGGCCACACACCGGCCACGGCGTTCAGCATGGTGGATTTGCCCGCACCGTTGCCGCCGATGACGGTGACAAAATCACCTTCGTTCAATTTCAGGTTCAGACCGTTCAGGGCCGTTTTCTCGTTGACGGTACCGGCGTTGAAGGTCTTGGAAACATTCTGGATCTCAAGCATTTTTTGCATCCTCCTTCTGTGCCTTCTTTGCCGCGGGCTTTGCGAAATACTTGCTCTTCCAATAGGGCACGGCCAGGAACACGGCCACCACGGAGGCGCTCAGCAGCTTGAGCAGGTTTGCATCAAAGCCGAGGGTCAGCACCAGCTGGATGACGATGTAGTAGATGATGGCACCCAGCGAGACGGACACCAGCTTGAGGGCAAAATTGTGGAAGATGCGGCTGAACAGGGCCTCGCCGATGATGACAGCGGCCAGACCGATGACGATGGCACCACGGCCCATGCTGACATCAGCAAAGCCCTGATACTGGCTCAGCAGTGCGCCGGACAGGGCCACCAGACCGTTGGAGACTGCCAGACCCAGCACCACATTGAAGCTGGTGTTGATGCCCTGGGCGCGGCTCATGGCGGGGTTGGAACCGGTGGCGCGGATGCCGCAGCCCAGCTCGGTGCCAAAGAACCAATACAGCACACCGATGACCACGGCGCTGACCAGAATGACCATGATGATGGGGTTGTGCAGGGCAAGCTCCTTGACCCAGCGCAGGGAAATCAGCAGGTCGTACTTGTCCACGTTGATGGACTGGTTGGCCTTGCCCATGATCTTCAGGTTGATGGAGTAGAGGGCCAGCTGGGTCAGAATACCAGCCAGAATGGCCGGGATGCCCATAAAGGTGTGGAGCAGGCCGGTGACAAGGCCGGTGGCCAGACCGGCCAGCAGGGCGATGAAAAGCGCTGCCCAGACGTTCATGCCGGAGAGCAGGCACATAACGCAGACCGCGCCGCCGGTGCCAAAGGAACCGTCCACGGTCAGGTCAGCCACATCCAGGATGCGGTAGGTCAGGTACACGCCAATGGCCATGATGCCCCAGATGAGGCCCTGCGCACAGGCACCGGGCAAGGCACCGGGCAGGTTGGCAAGTCTTGCAAGAATATCCAAAACGTTTTCCTCCTGTAACTACACTTTTTTCTGATACGGGAAAGCGGAGAAAAGCAAAAATTCGCTCTTCTCCGCTGATTTTATTGTAAAGTCTCTTCGTTACTGCAGCGTGAACCCGGCTTCCCTGTCAGGGGAGCTTTCTGCAAAACAGACAGAGCGCCTGTTATTCCTCAATGGCCTCGTAACCCTCGGGAACGGTCATGCCCAGGTCATCGCAGATGGTCTTGTTGTACTTCTTGGTCACGTTGGTGTACTCAACGGGCATGGTGGAGATATCGGCCTCACCGGTCAGGACCTTGGCAGCCATCTCACCGGTGGTGTAGCCCAGATCATAGTAGCTGATGGACAGGGTCGCCACGCCGCAGCCGGAGCAGATGCCCTCCTCACCGGCGAACACAGGCTTCTTGGCCGGGCGGCAGATGCCGTCGATGATGCCGGTGTTGGCAGCGCAGGTGTTGTCGGTGGGGACATACACCGCGTCGTTCTCGTCGGCAGCCTTCTGGCAGACAGAAGCCAGATCGTTGGAATCAGAGAAAGCGTACTGGGTGGCGGTAACGCCCTTGGCCTCCAGGTACTTCTGGACCTCGTCCACCTGATACTGGCTGTTTGCCTCGGCAGAGCAGTAGAGCAGACCCACCTTGGTGGCCTCGGGCAGCCACTCGGTGATCATATCCGCCTGCTGATCCAGCGGAGCCAGATCAGAAGTGCCGGAGACGTTGCCGCCCACGGTGCCATCGAAATCGGTCAGGCCCAGAGCCACACCGTACTCGGTGACGGAGGTGCCCAGAATGGGGATGCTGTCGGTGGCAGCCTGTGCGGCCTGCAGGGCGGGGGTAGCGTTTGCCATGATCAGGTCAACGCCTGCGGAAACAAAGCCGTTGGCGATGGTGGCGCAGGTTGCGGAATCGTTCTGGGCGTTCTGGAAGTCAAAGGTGACATTCTCGCCGAACTGTGCGGTCAGAGCATCCTCAAAGCCCTGGGTGGCGGCATCCAGAGCGGCGTGCTCCACCAGCTGGCAGATGCCAACGGTATACTTCTGGCCGTCAGCCGCTGTGGAAGAGGCCGCAGCAGAGGAAGCGGTGGAAGAAGCAGCCGTGGAGCTGGAGGAACCGCCGCAGGCAGTCAGGGCAGCAGCTGCGCCGCAGACAGCGGCGGCAGACAGGAACGAACGACGAGAAATTTTACGCATGATATTACTCCCTCAATTCTACTTTCGCGGCAACAGGACACCGCATGAAAGTCAGTATTCAAGCGGCCTGTCGCATCGCGCTGCCGCTTTACACTCGTGAAGTATATCACACTTTCCGCTCCAAAACAACCGGGAAACAGCCTGAATTATCAATCAAAGTAATTTTATCTATCACTTTTTTCGATGGTTCTGTGCCGCATCTGCATTCCTTCGAGCTTTTTCAGCTCACCGTCCAGCCAGAGCAGATTTTCTTCCAGCTGGGGGCGGTACTCTTTTGCAAAGTCGTACCGGTAATACAGCGCCTGCCACAGCTTTTCCTGCATCCGCCGGGCAAACACCGGCTCAAACAGAGCCTCCAGCCGCTCCACGGTATCCTCCAGCGCCATGCACACCTGCGCCCAGCGCACATCGGTGGCCTCCCGGGCGGGCACATCGTAACGGGCCAGATAATCCCCCACCCTTGCCGCAATGACCTGCCCGCCGCACTGGGTGGGCTGCAAAAAGTAGGATACCTGCCCGTCCTTCGTGATCTCCTGCGCCAGCGGGTAAAGGGCGCAGACCAGCGGTTCGGCATCGTGGATGGCGCAGTGGTTCCCGGTGAGGAAGGGGCAGTTGCCGCGCTCCTCCTTCACCGGGGCCAGCCGCAGCACCGGCAGGCGGCTGACCCGCCCGATGCTTCCCCGGCAGAACGCCCGGGCCACGGTGCGGGGCGGCAGGCGCAGGCGGGCCGCAATGCGCCACAGGTCAAAGCCCGACAGCACGATATCCTCCCGCCCCCGGCAGCAGCCGCCGCAGCCCGCGCAGGCAAATGAAAACGCCTCGTCCCGGGCAAGCAGGGGCGCGGTGCGGGTAAAATCGGTGCGGCCGCAGAGATCGACCTGTGAATCCTTGAGCATGATGGTTCTCCTGTTCTGTGAATGGTTTTGTTCCATTGTACCACAAAGCCGGGCACAGAAAAAGGGAGCGCATCCGCTCCCCTGTTCAGGACCCCCGGCTCACACGGCGGTAGACCGTTACGGCATCCTCAATGTGGTAGGGCGCGGTGCTGTGGTTTCCCCCCGCCCCGGCCGTGACCAGAATGTATTCCCTGCCCTTCACCTCAGCCAGACTGGCAAGGCAGAGCCCTGCCTCCCCGGTGTAGCCGGTCTTACCGCCCAGAATCCGGCCACGGTGCAGCTCTGTGCCGTCCAGCTGGCTCAGCAGGGTGCTGTGCATCGTGAACCCCTGCGGGTGGCAGTTGGTGGCCGGAACGGTATACCGCTCCGTGGTAAACAGCTTGCGGAAGGTCTCGTTCTGCAGGGCTGCTTCTGTCAGCCGGGCCATGTCCCGCACGGTGGAAACATGTTCCGGGTCGTGCAGGCCCGTGGGGTTGCAGAAATGTGTGCCGGTCATCCCCAGCTCTGCCGCTTTCTGGTTCATCCGGGCCACAAAGGCTTCCTCGCTGCCGCTCACCTCCCGGGCCAGCGCTTCGCAGCACTCGGCCCCCGAGGGCAGCATGGCCCCGTACAGCAGATCCTGCACCGTGGCCGTTTCCCCGGGCTGAAACCCCGCCAGCGAGGCATTCTGGGCCTGCAGAGCCGGAAAGATCTCCTCGGGCAGGGTCACGGGCGTGTCGAGGTCCGGGTTTGCTTCTATGGCCAGCAACGCCGTCATCATCTTGGTCATGGAAGCCGGATAGATCGTGCTGTCGGCATCCTTTTCGGCCAGCACCTCTCCGCTGTCGGCCCGCAGTAAAATGGCATGGGGACTGTTCAGCCCATCCAGCGTGATCCGCCGGGGCCACAGCAGCAGAAGCAGGGTTGCCAGCACCAGCAGCCAGAACAGCCGCCGGAAGGCTCTGCGCCGGTGCTTCCGGCGGTGCGGTGAAGTTTTCATTCTCGTTCTCATCCCTTTTTGCAAAATCAAAAGCGCTTTCATCCCCTAATACGGAACGAGAGCGCCTTTTTCTGCAAAAAGTGGGGCCGCCCCACAAAAATTTGTGCAGCGGCCCCAAGCCAGTTTAGTTTTTTACTATTTTACGTCACTTACAAGAACGTGTTCAGTGCTGTACCTTATGGAACATGCCCTTGCGCTTACGCTCCAGCAGATAACCGGCAGCCAGCAGGACACCGCCTGCACGCACCAGAACATCTGCCATCCAGTTGGTGGTACCGGTCTGGATCAGCTTGCCGCTCTCCGGGCGGGCATCCTGTACCGGCGGGTTCACGGGGGTCTCCGGGGCGGGCGTGGTCTTAGCGACTGCCTGCTCCACGGCGGGAGTGGTGGGCCGTGCATCCTGCACTGCCGGGGTGGTCGGCGTAGTGGGAGCCGGAGGAGTAGGATCGGAGCCCTCGGGCGTTTCCGGTTTCGGGTTCGTGGGGATCACAGGGTCGGTCACTTCCCGCAGAGCGCCGTAAATGGTCACGGTATACTTTGCGGAGTTGGTGCCGTCGATGGTTTCACCGGTGACCTTCACGTTGGAATCCGGGCCAAAGGCATCCAGTACACCCGCTGCTGCGGTGGTGTTGGGGTTGTTCTGGCTCTCATAGCCCCAGACGATGGTATAGGTCTTGCCCTCATACTCGTACTCGGTGCCATAGACCATATCATAAGCGCTGGGAGCACCCTCTGCCTGTTTTTCGTAGTTGCCCCAGATGAGCTTGGTGTTGCCCTCTGCATCGGTGGTCTTGGTGAAGTTCAGGCTCTTACCGTTCACCACCATATCCCGCAGAATAACCACCTGATCGCCATTCTCAGCGGTCTGGTAGGCAGTGTCGAAATTGTATCCGGCCTGCTTCAGTTCTTCCAGCGCCTTGCCGATGATCTCCGGGTCGTGGGAACCGTCCACATCCAGCATATAGTTCAGTGCGGCGGCGGGCACCCACACGGAGAGATACTGCTTCCCGGTCTCCTTGTTCAGGTCAGAGAGGTAGGTGTAGGTCTGACCTTTATAGGAAAGGGCATCGAAGTTTGCGTGGGTATCATCCTTGGTCAGCAGGAAATTGGTCAGCTTGTCGCCCTGCTCGTTCTCCGGCCACAGGGTGTTGTCGGCGCTGTAATCATAGGTCAGCGTGCCGCCGGTCACGATGAGGTTCTGGTTTTTATGCTCAGCGTCATACGTAATCGATTCAACATCGACATGCGAATTGTCCTTGAAACGGATATTGATATCATTACCATAGGCATTGATACCACCATATTGATATTTACCGTTTGTGGTTATAACGCCGTTATCAGCAATCAAAGAGACCCCATCGTCCATCATAATACCCGCAGAAGCAACATATGGTGAACCGGCCGTATCACTGATGTTCATTGCACCATTATCGTTGACCAGAATCGTATGAGTCGGCTTTCCTTGGTATGCACCATCTGCTACACATGCCCATACGCCATAATGAAAAGCGGTCGTCAAATTATACAAACTGTTTGAAACATTCAGTTTAGTCGCATTCCCTTCACTACCGGTCAGGATGATGCCTGCTGCACTCGAGTTGGAATTCACAACGCTTCCATCTCGAATATTCACATTCTTATATCCCGCCCTAATACCATAACCATAAAATGCGCTGGCATCAATATCGAGCTTACTGTGAGCGATATTCAAATCGCCCTTACCGCCTTTTTCCGGGCCATAAATTGCAGTGCCTCCTGCGCCTACGGTTATTTTAGCTTCTGTATCGTCAAGTTTAATGGAAGAAGTACCGTTGTTTCCGGTCATAATACCGATATTGCCAGCATCAATATTAACCTTTGCCTTTTCAAACGTAATATCACCGGCAGATTTGAGTGCCTTTCCCTCCTTGTCTACACCTGCACCCTCGTACTCAATGGCTTTTTTAACATCGCTGATATTCAGCGTACTATCCTTCACAGTCAGGCTTGCATCCGAACCTTGGTGGCCGTAAATACCGGTTGTAGCATCACTGATCTCCAGCGTACTGCCATCCTCGACTGTGATATCATCCCAGCTGGCAATACCAATACCGGTATGCGGCGCTTTATTGTCCTTCCCACCGTCTATCGTTAGGGAAGAGCCGCCGGAGAGGGTCAGATCACCGTGCTGGGTAACAGCGCGGCCTGCCTGAGTGGAACTGGAGGTCTTAGTATCCTCAATGGTCACATCAGCGCCGTCCGTGATTTCCACGTCCGAGCCATCTGCCATTACCAGACCGCCTGTGGTCTTACTGATGGTCAGTGAGCCGCCAGCGGGGCTTTCCGTTTCTTCTGTGTCTGCTTCCGCAGTTTCGGTCTTTTCTACACCGCCGCTGATAGTCAGGTGCGTTTTTGCACCCTCGCTGGCGCCCGAACCGTCACCTGCGCCGCCACCGCCCACACGGATACCCTCGACATTGACATTCTTTTTAAGGTCCTCGTTTTCAATTGCCTTGGAGCCATCAATGGCATTCTCGCCCTTCAGGGTAAGATCCACATTAGAATTGTCCTGTACGTTGATACCCGCCTTTGAAATGAACCCCAAAAGTTAGACAAAAATTGAATTAAGCAGCTCCAACGGTCTGAATCCTGTACTGCACAGGGCTCAGGCCGTTTAGTTTTAATTTAATTCGGCGGTTGTTGTAATAGTCGATG
>ENA-OQNN01001022-OQNN01001022.1-human-gut-metagenome-genome-assembly--contig:-NODE-1022-length-22386-cov-4.991419_pt1 | contig 22386 bp, 20 predicted proteins | sample MGYA00242624_ERZ504870 | MGnify/ENA primary metagenome ERZ504870 (study PRJEB26092, sample SAMD00036379) | human gut metagenome | host: Homo sapiens | study: EMG produced TPA metagenomics assembly of... | reverse complement strand
ATGATATTTGCTTTTATTTCCGGATGGAAAGAATTCTTTGATTGCTTCCCATTGTTTGTCTGTCAAATCACTTTCGTAATTTGTTGCTTGATATTCTTTTTTCATATCTCCTATTATACCACTTTTTCGCTATGAACACAAGCTCTGAGAGTATCAGCCGTTTAGGACGCTCCACAAAGGGCTTGCTGAACATTATCGACACACTCACCGCCAAAGGGGTAACGCTCATCAGCCATAAGGAGAAAATCGACACCGACACGCCTGCGGGCAATTTCATGTTGACCGTGTTTGCTGCCCTCTCTCAGTTGGAGCGTGAACAGCTCAAACAGCGACAGCGTGAGGGCATCGAGATCGCTAAGGCACAGAGCAAATACACAGGACGGAAGCCCATTGAGATCGACTGGACGAGGTTCGGTCAGCTTTATGGGGAATGGAAGTCCAAGAGCATCACAGGCAGGGACTTGTGCGGAACGGTTTGCAGGTGTTCCAATAGACTACGGGCAAGTAGCACACATCAATATTGTGCCTTAACGAAATCTTAACACCGTAACCGTAATCTTAACAACACTTTAACCGCTCATGTGATATAATAAAGCTATCATTTAAACGAGAGGTGTACGATGTTACATAAAAATAGAGTAAAAAACAGAACGCATATGACTTCCTTTCAGGTCATCATTATCAGTTTCTTTTGCCTAATTCTGGTAGGTACGCTACTTCTGATGCTGCCGATCTCATCAAGGCAGCGGTGTGTGACTTCATTCCCTGATGCAATGTTCACAGCCGTTTCAGCTACCTGTGTGACGGGGCTTGTTGTAAAGGATACTGCTACATACTGGTCTCTGTTCGGGCAGGCAGTCATTCTGATGCTAATTCAGATCGGAGGTATGGGCGTTATCACCATCGGGCTTGCGATCATTAGAGCATCAGGGCGGAAAATCGGTCTGCGGCAGCGCAGTACGATGCAGGAATCCATCTCCGCACCGCAGGTAGGCGGTATTGTGAAGCTGACAGGCTTTATCCTTAAAACATCACTTATCATAGAGATGATTGGTGCGGCTTTGCTTGCACCCGTTTTCTGCAATGATCTTGGTATCGCTAAGGGACTGTGGTATTCCTTGTTTCACAGCATATCGGCTTTTTGCAATGCAGGCTTTGATCTGTTCGGCATAAGAGAACCGTTCTCATCGCTGACCTTTTACCACAGCAACATCTATCTCAATATCATCATTATGATGCTAATTATTACGGGAGGCATCGGCTTTCTCGTCTGGGGCGATATCAGAATACACAAGAACAGGATCAGGCGCTTCTCTCTGCAAAGCAAGGTCGTACTGATGACATCTGCTGTCTTGATCGTTCTGCCTGCACTGTATTTCTTTTTTTATGAATATGACTGTGAGACTATCCATGACCGGACGATCCATTCACTGTTTCAGTCTGTCACAACACGAACCGCAGGCTTTAACACAACTGATCTCGCTGCTATGGATGAATCAGGTACAGCCATTATGATCATTCTTATGCTTATAGGCGGTTCTCCCGGTTCCACCGCAGGCGGTATGAAAACAGCGACTTTTGCTGTTCTGTTCCTTTCTGCGATCACAGTGTTAAGGCGCAGAAATGATGTGCAGTGCTTCAAAAGAAGAATATCAAACGAAACTGTCTGCAGTGCAGGTGCTGTTTTGTTTATGTATCTTGTATTGTTCTTTACAAGCGGTATCATTATCAGCAGAGTGGAAAATCTACCGCTGCTGACCTGTCTGTTTGAAACAAGCTCAGCTATCGGTACTGTAGGGCTGACACTCGGCATTACAAGCGGTCTGTCTGCTGTATCCCGTGTGATACTGATGATACTGATGTTTTTCGGGAGAGTCGGCGGACTGACACTCATTTATGCAGCTCTGCCATCGGCGGACAGTCAGAATTCACGCTTACCGCTTGAAAAAATATCCATAGGATAAGGAGTCTTATATATGAAAACAGTTTTAATTATCGGAGTAGATCAATTCGGCAGTCATATTGCCAAACGCATGGAGGAGCTTCGGTGTGAGGTCATGGCAGTAGATGAAAATGAGGAGCGTATCAACAATATCCTGCCCTATGTGACCAACGCAAGGATCGGTGACAGCACCAATGAGGAATTTCTCCGTTCGCTTGGTGTAGGAAACTATGATGTTTGTATCGTTGCCATCGGCGGCCAGTTTCAGTCCTCTCTGCAAACAACGTCTTTGCTCAAGGAGCTGGGGGCAAAGAAAGTCATATCCCGTGCGACAAATGATGTACAAATGAAATTCCTGCTTAAAAACGGAGCCGATGAGGTTGTCTATCCTGAGATGCAGATGGCACTTCGCATCGCTACAAAATATGCATCAGACAGCATACTCGACTTTATTCATCTGGATAACAATTACTCGATCTACGAACTGAAAGTACCGAAGGACTGGTTCGGAAAGTCGCTTTCACAGATCGATATACGAAAGAAATTCAAGATCAATATTCTGACGATCAAACGCGGAGAAGAGGTATTTATCCCTGCATCGGACACTGTAATTAAAACTGATGACATCGCATTTGTCATAGGTGAGATTCGGGATATCCAGAAATGTTTCAGAATTTAGGAGATGATCGTGTGAGAGATGTTCTGCTTGCACTGTCTGACTGTCTGTAGGAGCAATGTTTCTCTACGGCTTTTATATTATGAAAAAAGAGATGAATTCATCGAGGAGATACAAAAGAGCAGCCGTGGACACAACCTGTCAGAAGATGATGTTGACGAACACAAAAGTGATATGTTATAATAACAAGGGTGATTCTTATGACTGCTAATTCTATAAAAAGCTCTAAAGCATTTTCTGTGTTCAAAGACTCCGCTATATGTCTTGTGGTGCTGACAGCCGCAACACTTGCCGGATACGTATTCAAAGCCTTTCAACTTGCCGATGCGGACATTATCATGCTGTATATTATTGCTGTGCTTGTGATATCCATTTTTACATCAAAGATGTATTTCTGCCTGATATCATCATTCGTAGGAGTAGTGCTTTTCAACTGCTTCTTCACCTATCCTGAGTTTTCTCTTTCAGTTCACGATGCAGGCTATCCTGTCACATTTGTGACGATGTTTATTACAGCGTTCATTGCAGGAACGCTTGCCAATAAGCTGAAACGCAATATCCTGATCGCCGAGCAGAATGCCCGTGAAAAGGAGGAGGCGGCACTTCTGGCACAGAATGAACAGCTTAGAGCTAATATGCTCCGTTCCATATCCCATGATCTCAGAACACCACTGACCTCCATATCAGGCAATGCCAGTACGCTCATTTCCGGCGGCGATACGCTTGATGAATCAACACGTCAGCAGATATACACGGATATTTATTCCGAATCAATGTGGCTTATCGAAATGGTGGAAAATCTTTTATACGCTACACGAATTGAGGACGGCAGAATGCAGCTCAATATCTCGGTAGAGATACTTGATGACATTGTTCAGGAGGCTGTCAGACACACCAAACGCACTTACCCAAAGCGAAATATCATCGTTGATATGTATGACGAGATAATCCCCGTTATGGCAGATGCGAACCTTATCGTACAGGTCATAGTCAATCTTATGGATAATGCTGTCAAGTACAGTGATGAGGATTCTGATGTTACCGTCAGTGTGCACCGAGAAAATGCGTATGCTGTTGTGATATCCGTGTCCGATCACGGCACTGGTATCTCCGATGAAGAAAAAGAAAAGGTATTTGATATGTTCTATACGGGCGGCAGCCGTTCCTCAGACAGCAGAAGAAGTCTGGGGCTGGGGCTTGCACTGTGCAGGTCAATTATTACTTCACACGGCGGTACTATATCTGTCAGCGACAACATACCAAACGGTACAGTTGTCAGCTTTACTCTGCCAATAGGAGAGGTCGATCTAAATGAATGAATATCTTGTTCTGGTGGTGGAGGACGACAAGCCTATCAGAAATCTTATTACAACTACTCTTAAAATGAACGACTATCGCTTTATTACTGCTGTCAGGGGCAATGAAGCGATCATGCTCAGTGCTTCGCATAAGCCTGATATTATCATACTTGACCTTGGACTGCCTGATATTGACGGCGTTGAGGTGATAGAGCATATACGCACTTGGAGCGATGTTCCTATCATCATAGTCAGTGCAAGGAGCGAGGACAGGGACAAGATAACAGCCCTTGACAAAGGTGCAGATGATTACCTGACAAAGCCTTTCTCTGTTGACGAACTTCTCGCAAGGCTCAGGGTGATACAAAGGCGGCTTATGAAGTCCGAAAACATCTCGGTCACGGAGTTTGTCAATGGCAGATTACGGATAGACTATGTTTCGGGCTGTGTTCACCTTGATGATGAAGAACTTCACCTGACACCGATAGAATACAAGCTGCTTTGCCTGCTTGCCAAGAATGTCGGCAAGGTGCTGACGCATAAGTACATTATCCAAAGTGTATGGGGAACTCCTGCGGATAACAGCGAAGCCTCCCTGCGTGTATTTATGGCTACCCTGCGAAAAAAGCTGAGTGACAGCAGTCAGGCGCTGATACAAACACATATCGGTATTGGGTATCGTATGATGAAATTATAGTTTTAGGGAGCAGTACAAAGCAGACACTTTATTTGATGATCTGTATCGCCTTCAATGGCTGCAAAAACAATTGAACTGATTTTTTCTAAAGGGAAAAAGGGCAATGCCTTCCACTCACGGAGGACATTGCCCTTTTCCTTATGCTGTGATTATATCAGTCCTGAATCTCCTACATCATAGTTGCACCGTCCTTGAAGCCGACTTTGTAGGCTGCTCTCATCTCAGCAGCGGCAGTATCGCTCACGCAGTCAAGTATCTGGTGGAATATATCAATCTGCTCCTCGCTGAGTGAGTTTTCAAACGGTATGCAAAGAGCATTGAACGCATTTGAGAACTCAGCATAATAAAACTTGACACACAAGCCACAAGGGAATAAAATAGAAAAAAAGGAAAAACGGAGGATACGAAGATGTCAAAGAAGAGAGAATACGACGAGAAATACAAAGTGCAGGCGGTCAAGTTAGCCAAAACTTCGGATCAGCAAAAGCAGCAGCAGAGGAGCTGCAAATTCCTGTCAACACGCTGTACGGCTGAATACAAAAGGTAAAAACAGCCGAGCTGGACATCGGATGCGGCGAACGCAGCCCGGAAGAAGCATTGAGCATTGCCAAAGAGAAGGCGAGCTTGGGTAGGTCACCATTCCCATCGAGGAAACGGTTCGCAAAATTATGAAGCAGATACACCTGATCCATAAGCCGAAGCGAAAGCCAAATGGAATCACCAAGGCTGATCGGGAAGCACACAAATCCGATGACCTTCTAAAACGTAATTTCACAGCAGATGCACCACTGCAAAAATGCGTGACAGATATTACAGAAATTCCGGCAAAAGACGGAAAACTGTATGTTTCAACGATTTTTGACTGCTATGATCTGCTGCCAGCGGGTCTGGCGATGGCGGATCATATGTGTGCCGAACTGTGCTGTGAAACGCTGAAACATGCGAATTTGCGAGATGTGAAAGCATCTGGGCAAAGATGAAGGAAGAATTGTTTTATCATCGGGGCAGAAAGACAGAACATTACACAATGGAGGAACTGAAATTCATGGTCTGGCGGTATTTCATGAGTTACTAGAGCAACCGCAGGATCTGCTCGGCGATTGGTGGTATTCCATCAGCTGTAAAACGGCAAAGATTCTACGCAACGGTTGCCGTTGTACGCTTCGCTTCATAATCCTTGTTGGAAATGTGTCAAGTGTTATTGACAATTTCAAAATGAGCCACTGCACATAATGCAATAGCTCATTTTCGTATATTCCAAATCAACCTAATTGTTCTACAAATCTTGCAAATGCTTCTTTTCCTTGTTTATCTCTCTTAAATACTCCGGCATCTTCAAGTACCTGTTCAAAAACTCTGCCGACTTCATAACGAATAATCTCCATTGCATTATCAGCATTAAAATCAGAATATTTTTTTAGAATTTCACTTGCCCAAATTGCATGAGATGCAATTTTATCATCTGTAGCAATCTCTTTGCCGGACAGCATTGCATCTTTTAAAAGTGTCAGTTCATCTGCTAAACGTGCCGGAAGAACAGCAAGTCCCATCACTTCAATCAATCCGATGTTTTCTTTTTTGATATGATGTAAGGTAGGATTCGGATGGAACACACCTAACGGTCTTTCTTTCGTTGTAATATTGTTTCTCAATACCAAGTCGCATTCAAATCCAGAAGAAGTTGCTCTTGCAATTGGAGTAATTGTATTATGCAGAACTCCGTCTGTTTCTGCAAAAATTCCAACCACTTCATCCGTATATGTTCTCCATTTTGATAAAATATCAGCACATGCAGCTGCCAAAGCCGTCCTGTTTGTTGAAGAAAGACGTATCACAGACATCGGCCATTTTACAATGCCGGCACTAACATTCATATAATTTTTCAAAAGAAATGTTCTTTCAATCGGTGCTTTTGCCATTGCAAAATTATAATTGCCGCCTTGAAAGTGTTCATGCGTTAGAATGGAGCCGCCTACAATCGGAAGGTCTGCATTTGAACCGATAAAATAGTGTGGAAATTGCTCAACAAAATCAAACAGTTTATTGAATACCTGTGCATTGATTGTCATAGGAATATGCTGTTTATGAAAGACGATGCAGTGTTCATTATAATATCCATAAGGAGAATACTGCATGAACCAATCCTGGCTGTTGATATTCAACTTAACCGGACGAAGATTTTGTCTTGCAGGGTGTGTCTGGTGACCTGCGAATCCCATATTTTCAACACAAATCTGACATTGAGGATAGGCTGATTTTTTTTGCAATTTAGCAGCAGCAATATCACGAGGATCTTTCTCTGGCTTAGAACGGTTTATCGTAATGTCAAGTGTTCCATATTCTGATTCATATGTCCACTTTAAATCTTTCGCAATTCTTTCAGCACGAACATAGTTCAGGCTTTTACTAAAAGCATAGTACCATTCTGTAGCTGCTGATGGCGAAGCAGAATATTTTCTTTGAAATGTGGCATTAACTTCTCTCGGCATAGGTGTGAAAACACCCATAACTCTTGTATCGAATAGATCACGTTGTACAGAAGTGTCTTCAATGATTCCTGCTTTTACTGCATAGTCGATCAGGGGTTCAAGAAGTTCTTCAATATTTCCCGTGAGTGGTTCTTTATCATTCCAGTCAGTCAGTTTTAGTATATCCATGAGCTGATTTCTAACAACGAAAATATCGTCATTTGTAATCAAATCAGCTTCTATTGCATGACGGATTAATCCGTTTATTGCCCTGTATATCATGATAACACCTCTTTTCAAAAACCATCTGGATGATTCTTATGCCAATTCCATGCGTCAGATATAATTTCTTCAAGGCTATCATGTACAGGATTCCAGCCAAGAATTTTTCTTGCCTTTTCACTGGAAGCCACCAGTCGTGCAGGATCTCCGGCACGCTTTGGCGTTTCAATTGCCGGAATCGGGTGTCCTGTCACTTTTCTTGCTTTATCAATTACTTCTTTTACGGAATAGCCGACACCATTTCCAAGATTGAAAATATTGCTTTCGTTTCCGTTTTTTAAGTACTTTACAGCGAGAATATGTGCCTGAGCCAAATCGGTAACATGGATGTAGTCTCTGATACAAGTTCCATCAGGCGTATCATAATCTGTTCCATAGATGGAGATACTTTCTCTCTTTCCATTGGGGACTTGAAGAATCAAAGGAATCAAATGACTTTCTGGATTATGAGCCTCGCCGATTTTACCTGATTTGTCTGCTCCGCAAGCATTGAAATAGCGGAGAGAAACGTATCTTAGACCATGAGCTTTTGAAGTCCAATAGAACATCTTCTCCATAGCAAGTTTGGTTTCACCATATGGATTGGTTGGCTGTGTTCTGTCTGTTTCAAGAATCGGAATATTTTCCGGTTCCCCATAGGTGGCAGCGGTTGAGGAAAATACAATTTTATCAATATGGTGTTCAACCATGGAATCCAAAAGAATTTTTGTTCCGCAGAGATTATTGTCGTAATACTTGAGTGGATTGACAACGCTTTCTCCAACAAGAGAATATGCTGCAAAGTGAATCACTGCATCTATCTGTTCGTTTTCAAAAATATTATCAAGAAACGCCTTGTCATGCAAATCACCCAGATAAAACTTCGCATCTTTCGGAACAGCTTCAATGTGTCCGGTTGCAAGATTGTCTGCAATAATAACGCTTTCTCCGGTGCGGATCAACTCTAAAGCTGTGTGAGAACCGATATATCCTGCACCGCCTAAAACAAGTATACTCATTATTTTTCTCTCCTATTATTTGATTTCAATACCGCCAAACGGTCTGATTGTCATAATGTAGCACGAATTTTGTCCAAATATTCTGTCCATTTCCGATCTATATGCATTGACAAGATCATTTGGTACAAATGCCTGAACAGTCCCTGCGAAACCACCTCCGTGAACTCTTACAGCACCCTTGCCTTTTAATATTCGTTTCCCCGCCATAATTGCAAGTGGAATCCCTTGTTCCGTTGGCTTTCTGCATGAGTATAAATTTTGCAGATAGTTCATGGAGGAATCTCCCGATTCGTTTACAAGCGTGAGAAAATCCTCAAATCTGTTGTTTTTGAGCGCTTCCGTTTCTGCCTTTGCACGATCATTGTCGCCAAAAAAGTGAATTGCACGCAAGACAGCTCTGTCAGAAATCTTCTTTTTAATATCAGGGAGATTATCCCAAAATTGATTTTCATCAACTTCACGAAGAACCTTTTTGCCGAAATATTCTGCAACTTCGTCCATTTCTGTACGAACGGCTACATAATCATCTGTCAAATCAGAATGATCTCCTTTGGTGTCTGTGATGATCAATGCATAGCCGGTTTTTGAAAGGTCAAAATCAATTTTTTGGATACTTGGATTTTGAATGTTTTGAAAATCAAGAAAAACAAATCCACCAACGGAGCAAACCATCTGATCCATCAATCCGCTTTTCTTGCCAAAATAAAAATTTTCTGCATATTGTCCGATTTTTGCGATTTCAACCGCACCAATCTGATTGTGATTGTAATAGCTGTCAATTGCCGTTGCAATCAATGTTTCAAATGCAGCAGAAGAAGAAATACCGCTTCCACCAAGTACATTTGAAGTTGTATACATATCAAATCCGGAAATTTCTACACCGAAATCCTTAAAGCGAGCTGCAATCCCTCTGACAATTTCAGAAGAACCTTTTTCACCGATATGAACATCCAAATTGTCCAGTGAAACTGCAAATTCATCGTATCCCTCTGATTTAATTCTGATGATGTTTTCATCATGAAATGCTGCAACACCGATAACATCTAAGTCAACTGCTCCTGCAATGACACAGCCATGTTGATGATCGGTATGATTACCGCCGATTTCTGTCCTACCCGGAGCAGAATAAACGTGTATATCATTTCTATTCGGATACAGTGCTGTGAATTTCTCCACAGCACTCCTATATCGTGATTTCTGACTTTCTATATCCTGTGGCTTATAAATATTTGCAAAGATATTATCAAATCCACCGCAAGTAACATTGTCTTGAAAATCCTGTACTTTCATTGCTTTCCTTTCTTCTTACGATCTTAAGGGCATAATTACAAATTCCAATTTCATCGGCTGATCTGCATGGATTCTGTACGCCTCATGCACCGGTGCACCCCAGGAATCATCGCCGCCGACACCCATTTGCTTTGCAGCGATTCTGACCCATGTGTAGCGAACACTTGGAAGTTCATCCAGATGCATTGCGTTTTCGAGTTCATAGGCACTGTATGGCAGTACACTCATTTCAAACGGAGCAGATGCCTTTTGGAACGTCAGACCATGCTGCATATCATCATGGACAGAGAGCGTTCTTACACCGGTACGGTTGCCGCATTCTTGCGGATTGAGATAACCGGAAAGATTTTCTTTTGCTGTAGATTTCCACAATCCCAGTCTTGCCCCTTTGCATCGGTCGCTGTAATTTTCATCAGGACCGAGTCCGTAATACTGGAAATTGCAAAGCTGTTTTTTCATCTTGAAGTCCAATGCAAGAACCGGCATATCGGACATACCGCTTACGCCTGCATAATTTACACTTACGCCCAGCTTTCCGTCAAAGTGTGCGGTATAGGTTACAGTAAACGCAAAAGTCGGAACACAGGCAGCCTGATATGTGAATGTGATTTTCAGAGCATCTTCCTGTTCCAGCCAGGAAACGGTTTTATACTTTGCAAATTTGCCTGCTGCATACCACTGTGCAAGATTGTACGGCTCGGAAGCACCGGTGTCATTGTCCGTCATTGCTCTCCAGAAGCTGACCTTTGGTGTGCGTGTGATATACTCAAAACCATTGTATTTCAGAGAACTGATGCCGCCCTCTTTTTTGTCGAACATCATGGAGAAGTTTTCTCCGTGAACGCCAATGATAACATCGCCGTATACAATCGTTGGCTTTTGCAATGTGGTTTCCGGAATCTGATTATCTTTCACTTCAAACACTTCCTGTGCAAAGGCAATTTCGTGCCCTGCATCTGCCCATAGTGTCTGATCTGCGGTAACGGCGGAAACATGATAAACATATTCTCCTGTACTGTCTATTTTGTGAAGTGTCAGTTTCATTGTCTTGCTTTCTCCGGCAGGAACATTCAGAGAAAATGTATCGGATTTCAGAACAACGCCGTTCTTTTCCAATCGTACAACAAAGGACAAGTTGTTTGTATCTGCAAAGAGATTTCGGTTTTCTACGGTAAGCATTCCGTTTTGAATAGACATTCTGATGTTGGAGTAAAGAGCCTTCATTTCCTGAACCTTTGGAGAATAGGTTCTGTCAGCATAGATCACACCATTGGTGCAGAATCCGTAATCGCTTGGTCTGTCCTCAAAATCTCCGCCATAAGCCAGAACCGTTTTCCCGTCGTCATTTTTGGTTTCGATTGCCTGATCGATGTAGTCCCAGATGAAACCACCCTGATAAGCCTCATATTTGTCCTCAAGGTCCGTGTAAAGGCTCAAACCGCCAAGAGAATTGCCCATAGCGTGCATATACTCACAGCTGATATATGGTCTGCCGTTATTCTGTTTCAGGTATTCTTCCACTTCCTGCGGTTTTGCGTACATACGGCTTTCCATATCCGTGATAGAATCATACTGATGATTCGGAACTCTTGTAACGCCCTCATAATGCACCAGTCTTGTCGGGTCTACGCTTCTGAAATATTCCGACATTGCAGCAATATCTTCTCCGCAGTAGGATTCGTTTCCGCAAGACCAGATGAGAACACTTGCGTGATTCTTGTCCCGTTCATACATCGATTTCGCTCTGTCCAGCACAGCTTCTTTCCATTCCGGAAGTGACCCCGGTACATTCCAAGACGGATCTGTTGCACCAAGCTTCTGCCATGTACCGTGTGTTTCCAGATTGGTTTCATCAATCAGATAAATGCCATATGCATCACAAAGCTGATACCAAAGAGAATTGTTCGGATAATGACAGGTACGAACGGCATTGATATTGTTTTTCTTCATGAACTGGATGTCAAACAGCATATCTTCCTTTGTGATTGCTCTGCCTGTTTTCGCATCAAATTCGTGTCGATTGATGCCCTTGAAAATGATACGTTTTCCGTTTAAACACATGATTCCATTTTTCAGTTCAAATCGGCGGAATCCGACTTTGGTTCTGCTGACCTCGATTTCATTTCCGTCTTCGTCTGTCAGAATCACTGTAAACGTGTAGAGATTCGGTATTTCGGCACTCCAAGGCTTGCTATTTTCAATTGTCCAGTTTACGGATTCCTTTTCATTGGATTTTGCAATGACCGTTCCATTTTCATCTGTCAAGATCGATTTCACAGAACACTTGCCCACAATATCCAGCGTTGCAGAGAAGATACCGTTTGTACCGTCATAATCTGCAATCACTCTCATATCACGAACATGGGCAGACGGTGCCGCATAAAGGAATACGTCACGGAAAATGCCGGAGAATCTCCAGAAATCCTGATCTTCCAGCCAGCTGGCAGAACTTCTCTTGAACACTGCAACAGCAAGTTTGTTGCCCTTTTCACGAATATATGGTGTCAGTTCAAATTCAGACGGTGTAAAAGAATCTTCGCTGTAGCCGATAAATTCGCCGTTCAGCCAGACATACATAGCAGTTTCCACACCCTGAAAAGAAATAAATACACGCTTATTTTTCAGAGCATCGTTCAAGTCAAAATATCTGACGTAGCTGCCAACAGGGTTGTCCTTTTCAGAGATAAACGGCGGACGGAGATGCTCCTGTCCCTCCCAAGGATAAATGGTGTTGACGTACTGCGGCTTGCCGTATCCCTGCAATTCCATGTGCCCCGGAACCTGAATGTTGTCAAAATTGTCAGTGCTGTCGCTTTCTTCATAGAACTTTTGCTGCCATTCAGATGGATTCTTTGCCCACGCAAATTTCCAGGTGCCGTTCAGATTCTGAATCAGAGAGGAATTGTCTGCATCGGCTTCCAAATGGTTTGCATAGATTCTGTGGTCGGAATGTGCTGCGATTCTGTTGACTGCAAACACTTCCGGATTGGTCAGCCAGTCGAGTGTATATTTCATATTGTTCCCTCCATTTTAGTTCTGTGATTCCATCACAACTTCATTTTCGGATATTCCAAGTTTTTCTTTGATTTCCGCATTTGCCTTTTCAACATTCATCTTAGAAAGAATAAATGTGATGATCAGATCCAGTGCAAACGGAACGATCAGATACATAATGTGAAGCATATTGATCGCAGAATCAGGCTGTACTGTCAAAGTGCCCTTGAATCCGCTAAAGTCGAGCAAAAGACCGACAATTGCTGTTCCAAGTCCACCACCAATTTTTACACCAAGTGATGTGCAGGAGTACATGATTCCATCAACGTGCTTGTGTTTGGTAAGCCAGCTATATTCAGAGCAGGATGCGATGACTGCATTCATATCACCTTGCCATGGACCTTGACCGAGTGCTGCAAGTGCTGTAAATGCAAGCATCAGCGGAATGTTTCCCATGTATCCGGCAACTGCTACCAGAAGTCTGCCAACTGTTGCTACCATGTAGCTGTATTTGTTCAGCTTATACATGCCGTTCCATTTTTGTACGATGGTAGGAGTGAAGATCAAGGCGATAATCAAAGGAATATTGATAAACCACGCAAATGTGCCGAACATATTCTCATCTGCGAGAACATATTTTGCATAGTATGTTCCAACACCGATCATCGCACCATAGAACTGCTGCAAAATATAGGTTACTGTGATCATCACATAATATTTGTTGTGTACGAGAATTTTGAATGCTTCTCCAAAACTGTATTTGGTTTCTTCTGTTTTTGTTTCACTGTCTGCAAGTTCCTCATCAGAAAGTTCCTTTACAGAAAGAGCGGAAATTGTATTTACAATAAGACCGATAACCGCATAAATAATTGCGACTGTTCTCCAGCCATTTGCACCACCGCCCATTGCTTCAACAAATTGGAATGTAACAGCCTGAATCAGGAGGCTTGTTCCAAATGCGAAGATAAAGCGATAAGAACCCATCTGAACTCTTTCCTTGCTGTTCCTTGTAACAAGAGCGGTCAGAGCAGAATATGCGATGTTGTTTGCCGTATAAAATACACTGTTAAGAAGTGTGTAGCAGATAAAGAACCATGCGTACTGAGCAAAATTATCCATGTTCATCGGGATTGCAAATACACCAATCAAGGTAATTGCACAGCCGATAAAACCATAAAGCATCCACGGTTTTGCCTTGCCCATTTTCGTATGTGTCTTATCAATCAACGTACCAAAAATGATGTCTGTTACTCCATCAAAAATCTTCGATACAGCAATGAGAACGCCAATAACACCTGCGTTTAATCCAATCGTGTCGGTAAGATAGATCATTACGAATGATGTCAGCAATGCATAGACAACGTTCCCTGCAACATCGCCGGAACCATAACCGACTTTGTTATACCACTTTAAATATGTTTTTTCTTTGCTCATAATAGAGCTCCTTTCATTGTTTGTATGCCCACATGGACAGAATTTTTCCATAATGAATGATGCAAACTGCTTTTCATCTTGCAAAAACGAAATAATGCCACCGTCAGAATAGATGATTATTTTTTTGAGTATAAAGAATTTTTATTGAATTCGACATGGAATTACAATGAAAGACGTCTTTTTTAATTCTTTCTTCTCATTTCTTAACTCTATTATAGCACACAAAACGGCTTGAAAAATACACAAAGTTATAAAATATATGCACAAAGTTTAGGTTTTTTCTTGCAATCAGTGCTCAGGTGTGATATACTATAGTTATAGAAGCGAGGAGGTGCTTTTTATGTTTATGAATGTTGCCTATTTGAACAACTCTACATCTACTGTAGTAGATAATACGAAACCTTTGATTGTAACAAGCTGTGGAAATTATCATGTGAAAAATCGTTCTGAAGTAGTAACACATCGTCCGAAGGGAAGAAAAGATTATCAGCTTTTATATATTGCCTCCGGAAAAGGACATTTTTTCATTCATGGAGAAGAAAAAACGGTTTCAGCCGGAAATATTATTATATATTTGCCGGATCAACCACAGGAATATGTTTATTATCGTGCAGATCAAACCGATGTTTATTGGGTGCATTTTACCGGAAATGAAGTAGAAGAAATTTTAAAGTATTACAATATCAACCTGCAAAATAATATTCTCTATATCGGAACATCTCCCGATTATCAGTGGTTATTTAGTCAGATGATTCAGGAATTGCAGCTTTGCAGACCACGGTATGATGAATTGATTTCTTTGCAGCTGCGAAATATTTTTGTTTTGATAAGCCGTGCAATCATGAGTGCAAAGAAATTCAGCAGCACCAGTGAAAAAGAAGTTGCTTTTGCGATATACTATTTTCGTAAAAATTACAACACAGAAATCAGCATTGAGGAGTACTCCGAATCCAGAGGGCTTAGCAACTGTTGGTTTATTCAGTGCTTTAAAGAAATCACAGGTTCCAGTCCGCTGCAATATATCTTAAAGCTGCGAATCTCCAACGCACAAAGTTTGTTAGAAAATACGGACTACACCATTACTGAAATTGCAAATATGGTTGGATACACCAATTCGCTTTATTTCAGCAGACTGTTTCATAAATACATTGGTATGTCACCAAAAGAATATCGAAAAGTAAAACTCAAAGAAAATCTCAGGGAGTAAAAAACAAAACTCGTTTGGCTAAAACTAAACCAAACGAGTTTTGTTGATTTTTGATCAGAAATAAGGAATGGCTACATTACCAAACAGGCAGAGCTGTAGGGATATCTTCTTTTGTAAATTCACGCAGATTATAGCACTCCCAAAAAATATCGCATACTCTTGACAACAGGTTTATAATAGAGTTAAGAGGGGATGGTTATGTTACATGACGAAGCAAGAAAACTGCTTATTGAAGCTTGGAATAACACACACAATGCAAAAGGGGAGCATTTCAAAGAAATTGCAGAGTGTTTTTCTGTGAATACCAGCACTGTTTACCGCTTGGAAAAACAAATGCGTGAAACAGGTTCTGTGAAAACAAGGACATCACAGAGAGGACGTAAACATGCCCTGACACCGGAAGATATCCAGAACATTGACCGAGTGGTTCAGCAGGAACCAGATATCACAATTGATGAAATCATTGATAAACTTGACCTGCATGTTTGTAATGAAACAGTCCGCAAGGCAGTTATTAAACTCGGGTATTCTTACAAGAAAAAATCTCTTCATGCCTCAGAGCAGGAGCGTCCCCGATGTCAGGGAAAAACGCAGAAACTGGAAAAAACATATGTCGGAGAAAGACATAAAACATCTGGTCTTTCTGGACGAAAGCGGCGTAAACATCAATATGACGCGGCATTATGCCAGAGCATGGAAAAACCAGAGAGCAGTAGATAAAACTCCACTCAACACACCCTGCAATACAACGGTTCTTTCTTCCATACGTCTGAATGGAGCGTGTGCCTATACGGTTTATCAGGGAGGAACTACTGCAGAGCGGTTTGCAGAATACCTGAAAACGAAGTTACTGCCGACGCTTTCAAAAGAAGACATTATCGTTATGGATAATATGCGTTCTCATCATGCAAAAGTAGTGAAACAGCTACTGGACAGCTCAAAAGTAACCTATCTGTATTTACCCCCCCGTATAGTCCGGATCTAAATCCGATTGAAAAGATGTGGTCAAAACTCAAAGCATTTTTAAGGAAAGAAAAGATACGGATTGCATCGAAATTACCATCAGCTATTTCAAAAGGATTTTTAACAATTCGTCCAAAGGACTGCATAGGGTGGTTTCATTCGTGTGATTATGTGCAATAATTTATTGGATTGCTATAAATTTATTTTTGTAACTATGAGATAAAGCCCCTGCTGGAACAAAATCCGGCAGAGGCTTATTTTTTTTATTACTTCTTATGCTGATTTAAATCATCTATTATTTCCTGCTTTGTTTGCGGAATATGATGACTTTCAAGGCAAATATCTACATCAAGACCATCAATTGTATCAGCAAGCTGGCTGCATCGTTCCAGATTTTTCACCCAAGTCGGGAATGTTCCGCCTGCGGCATCGCCTAAAAATAGCACCTTTTCACGCTCTACAAATACAAGTGTTGAGTCGTCTGTATGCGGTGCATTGCTTCTGAGTAGCTTAATTGGACAGTTGCCTGCATCTATGGTCAACTCATTAGAGAATACAATGTCTGGAAACGTAATGATAACAGGCTTGTTTCCCTCATATTCCTTGCGGATACATGCATCAAGAGATAGAAACATTTCATCGCCTTTTTCTTCTATCTTTTTCTTGAATTGTCTCAGATAACTGTCTGTTATGCAGTTCGCTATGCAAAGCCCATTGACAGCATGCATACCAAAAGTATGATCCCAATGCCAGTGCGTAAGGACGGTTATGTTCGGAAGCGGTAATCCGGCTTCTTCCAATGCGGAATAAAATTCCTTCGTATGTGCTTCTGAATGTCCTGCATCAACAGCAACACTAAAGTGATCTCCCTTGATATATCCAAGAATCGGACGGTCACGCTCCTTTTCAAATGGATAAAACCATACACAATCTGTAACTTTTGTCAATTCCATATTATCACCTCAATATGTAGTAATTAAAGTTATTATACCAAACAGCTCCGAAAAAGTCAATCTGTAAACCTTTTGTGTTCAGGGCAATCATTAAAAATATCAAAGCAGGATCAGATATGGATACAAGCCATTACTAGGTCTTATTTGAAAAATAGAACTTGCACAAAAAGCCGAAAAATGATAAAATAGAAGAATGAAACGATATGAAATCAGCAATCGCGAATGGGAAAGAATCAAAGACAAGCTGCCAGCAGAGCGAACAGGCAAAAGAGGACGACCGGCAAAAAATAACCGCATCATGTTGAATGGAATGCTGTGGATTGCAAGAACGGGAGCTCAATGGAGAGAAATGCCAGAATGCTATGGACCATGGCAGAGTGTCTATGCAAGATTCAGAAAATGGCAGAAAGATGGTGTATGGGAAGAAATTTTTCATACACTTTCCAGTGATGCAGATATGGAAAACTTAAGCATAGATTCTACAATGGCAAAAGCACACCAAAGTACAAATGGTGGCTTTAAAAAGGGGCGAAAAAATCCATTGGAAGAACCCGTGGAGGACTGAACACAAAGCTCCATGCAATTGTAGACGGTCTTGGAAATCCTGTAGAATTTCTGATCAGTGCCGGAAATGATGCGGACAGCAAACATGCAATTGATTTATTGAAAAAAGTAAATATCACAAAAAGCAATATTCTTGGCGATAAAGCGTATGGTTCAAAAGAAATTCGGTCATATATTACGGAAAACGGCGAATCCTATACAATCCCTCCAAAATCAAATACAAAAGAACCTTGGGCATGTGATTATTATCTCTATAAGGAACGTCATCTTGTAGAATGTTTTTTTCAAAAATTAAAATGGTTTCGCAGAATTGCTACTCGTTATGATACGTTGGACGCTTCTTTCCTTTGTTTACCTCACTTCTATTATGATTCTGTTGAAATAGCACAATTATCTTGATTTTTCAAACAAGGTCTAGTTTTCGTTGATGACATCGGTTGCCCACTGTGCAATCGTGTCGGTAGATTCACCAGAAGAGAACCGTTCTCCTTCCAGCCAGTTTCCTGTACCTGCCATTTCTTCCAGCAAGTTTCCGCTATCACCCAGTCCGGAACTTGCAGACGTACAGAATGGAATGACTGTTTTTCCGGTGAAATCATTTGCTGTGATAAACCCGTCCACTGGCCATGCGGCAATCCCCCACCAAATCGGATACCCAACAAATACAGTGTCATAGCTGTCCCGAAGTGGAAACCAGTTCTACCGTTCTTTGGTCAGGGTTGTCATGTTCTACGGAAACACGGCGGTCACTGTTTGTCCAATTTAAATCATCGGAAGTATAGGGCTCAACTGGCTCAATTGTAAACAAGTCGCCGCCGGTTGCCTCTGCAATCGCATTGGCTGCTCGTTCTGTGCTGCCGGTTGCAGAATAATAGACTACCAATATCCGCTGCTTTCTGTTTCTTCGGCAGCAGATTCTGCTGTATCCGAATCGCTTTCTTCCGCAAATGCAGTTGTTTCTGTATCTGTTGCAACTTCGAAAGATAGCATTGTAATTCGTTTCATCAATATGCACTCCTTTTTCTTGGTTTGCAGCAAGGATTCACAAAGCTGTGAAATCCTTGTGCAGATACCCATTCTTGGGGAAGTGAATGAAATTTGTTTTACAAATTGATTATAGCACGTTTTTGCTCTGTTGTGAAGTTCCAATTGGTTTTTCAGATAGAACTTTTGGGTTTATACTGCATAACTAATCGGAACTTCTAAAATAACCATCATTCTGCTATAATAAAGTCAGAACATTTCGGAATGGAAAGGTCATGTAAAACTATCATGAATGGGAAAAAATACTTGCTGGGATTCTTACAATTATCTTTGGCTTATCGGTGGCTGGACTGTTTTCTGCAAATGCAGATACGGAACGAGCTACAACTGATTCAACCTACACAACCGCAGATATTCAAAACTTGCAAAATTTCCTGCTGGAAAGAGAAACACCAGACCTCAGCAAAAAAGACTATGATTTGAATGGAGATGGTGTGTGGAATGTATTGGATTTGAGTTTGATGAAGCAGCAGTATCAACCGCAGACATCTGGAAAAACACTGGTTGCCTACTATTCCGCCAGTGGAACAACAGAACGCATTGCAGAATATCTTGCAGAAGAGATGAATGCAGATGTATTTGTCATCACGCCAGTGAATGAATATACCAGTACAGACTTAAATTGGACAGATTCTAACAGCCGTATCGTACAGGAGCATGAACATCCAGATACCAGACATGTGGAACTGGTACAAACAACACCGGAGCACTTTGCTGACTATGATAATGTTTTCATTGGGTACCCGATTTGGTGGCAGGAGGCTGCTTGGGTGGTAGATGATTTTGTCAAGGAAAATGACTTCACTGGAAAGAATGTCATTCCGTTCTGCACCTCTATGAGTTCCCCACTGGGTGAAAGCGATACAAAACTTGCCACAATGGCAGGTACAGGGAACTGGCTGGATGGCATGCGGTTCACAAGCTATTCCACCAAAGAATCTGTACAAGCATGGGTAGCCGGTCTGGATTTGGCCAAACCGGAAACAGCAAGTAATATTTTGATGGCTTACCTTTCGTATCCGCTGCCGGATGGCGTAGACGCCAGCACCAGTGCAAGCCGTGTGGTAGTGGATGGACAAGTTTCCGGTTCTGTGGAATACATGGCAAATGTAATTCAGAAGAATACAGGCGGCGACTTGTTTGCCATTCAGCCAGCAGAAAGTTACGGTGATAATTTCAACACTGTTGCAGATAAGGCATTGAGTGACCAGCAAAATAGCATTCTGCCGGAACTGTCCGACCATATTACGAACTTAGACCAGTACGACACGATTTTTGTGGGCTATCCGATTTGGTGGTATGATATGCCACAGCTGATGTACAGTTTCTTTTCTGAATATGACTTGAGCGAAAAGACGATTATTCCGTTTAACAGTCATGGTGGCAGTGGATTTTCCGGTTCTGTAGCGGAAATCGCAGAATTAGAACCAGATGCAACCGTTCGGACAGATGGATTGACACTTTCCAGAAATGTGGTGGCAGATTCAGAAGACCGTATTGTCACATGACTGGAAACCATTGGGGTTAAGAAGTCCCCATAACAAGTAGATGGTTTTATTTTTCTCCATATATCTCCATATATCTCCATATCTCCTCAGAAAGGCTGTTTGATTTGGTAGACAGCCTTTCTATTTTGTTTTTTCTGTTGTAATTGTACAAGTAGTATGCTATAATAGAAATAACAAAAATCTAACAGCGAACATGAGGTGAATGACATGGAACGATATTTCAATATCACTGGCTGCTGCAATCCGCAAGAACACTACATGGTTAATCTGGACAGTCGTCTTGCACAAATCAAAAAAATGGTGGATAGAGGACAGTATTTCTGTATCAATCGAGGACGACAGTACGGGAAGACAACACTCATAATGGCATTAGAAAGCTATTTGGAAAAAGAGTATATCGTAGTCAGCATGGACTTTCAGGGACTTAGTACACCAGAGTTTTCAACAGAAGGAATGTTTGTCAAGGCATTTGCTCGTGAATTATGGCTGGATCGAAGAACACAACACTTCATGAACCACGACATCCAAACTGCAATGAAAGAGATTAGAAGTTCTTCTGCCTATACGATGGCAGATCTGTTTGTCTGCCTAAGTGAATGGTGTATGGAAGCAGAGAAAAAAATCGTGTTGATGATTGATGAGGTAGATCAGGCATCAAACAATCAAGTTTTTTTGGATTTCTTGGCACAGCTTCGTTTCTACTATCTAAAGAGAAACAAACGCCCAACGTTCCAATCTGTGATTCTGGCAGGTGTTCATGATATCCGAAATCTTCGCCAGAAGATACGTCCAGATGCAGAGCATAAACATAACAGTCCGTGGAATATTGCATCAAACTTTGATATCGACATGAGTTTTAGCGTGAGCGACATTGCAGGAATGCTCACGGAGTATGAAAACGACCATCATACTGGCATGGATATTCAGAAACTATCTCAGTTAATTTACGATTATACTTCTGGTTATCCAGTGCTGGTTTCTTCTATTTGTAAGTACATGGACGAGAATCAAAGTTGGAATGATCTATCTTTTGAAAATGCTGTTAAATATCTTGTGAAAGAGAAAAACCCACTGGTAGAATCATTAATCAATAAATTAGAGGATGACAAAAATCTAAGAAATCTGTTATACAACGTTCTTTTTTTAGGACAGAAAATCTCCTATAATATTGATAATACTGTGATTGAAAATGCTGCAATGTATGGCTTTATTTCCAACACAAACGACTGTGTTTCTGTTGCAAATCGTATTTTTGAAACAAGAATTTATAACTGGTTTATTTCGCAGGAAGCTACCGATAACCGAATGTATTCCGAGGGTGTCAATGACAAAAACCAATTTATTCAAAACAGTCAGCTGAACATGGAAAAGATTCTGGAGAAGTTTATTCTCCACTTTAATGACATCTATGGCAGCCAGCCAGATAAGTTTAAGGAAGAAGACGGCAGAAAATTATTCTTGCTGTATCTTCGCCCTATTATTAATGGTACAGGCAACTACTACATTGAAGCACAAACTCGTGATCAGAAGCGAACCGATGTGATTGTAGATTATCTTGGAAAACAGTATATCATAGAGCTGAAAATCTGGCGTGGTGAAGAATACAACACAGAGGGTGAAAAACAGATTGCGGAATATCTGAACTATTATCACCTTGAGAAAGGCTATCTGCTCAGTTTCAACTTCAATAAGAATAAGAAATCGGGTATGAATACCATTTCCCTGAATGGGAAAATGGTGATTGAAGCGGTGGTGTGATGGATTATTCTTGCCATGAAGATCGTGATGCATATATGAAAAAGCTCATCATTTCGTACCCTTACGAGAACGGAAAACAATAAGAGCTTGTGTTCATAGGCGATTTAAGAGTGTAGCAGCATGAGAAATCATAATCATTGTTTCAGCAGAGCAACAAGAAGTTTCATAATCCTTTGACAACCGGCGTGAACCATTCAGCCATGCAAAAGTACGTTCAACAACCCAACGTTTTGGTAAAACCTGAAATCCTTTCTGTTCTTTTATTTGCATAGAAATATCAATTCTGATATTGTGAAATTCATCAAAAGTA
>ENA-OQNN01001021-OQNN01001021.1-human-gut-metagenome-genome-assembly--contig:-NODE-1021-length-22399-cov-4.065733_pt1 | contig 22399 bp, 9 predicted proteins | sample MGYA00242624_ERZ504870 | MGnify/ENA primary metagenome ERZ504870 (study PRJEB26092, sample SAMD00036379) | human gut metagenome | host: Homo sapiens | study: EMG produced TPA metagenomics assembly of... | reverse complement strand
TATACCATTCTTTGATCTGTCCGCTGTCGCCGACCTCGATCGGTCCTTTCAGGTCAGCCTGGTTTGCTTTCCATGTAGCTACCAGATCTGCATCTGTTCCAAGGACTTCTGCTGCTTTGATTGTATCTTCATATAACTGCCAGATCAGTGTCTGCTCATACGTGTTACCACTTGTGACCGGTCCATGCTCCGGTGAATATGCCGGTGAAGATACCAGCTTTCCATCGCTGTCGCGGACAAGCATCTGATCATACAGTTTTGCCTCTTCTTTCATCATCGGATAGATATTGTCTCTTAAATAAGATGTATCTCCGGTATACTCATAATAAGCCCAGCAGTTCTGCAAGATCCACGGTACTGCTGCCGGTGACCATCCCCAACTGAAACTCCATCCGGGGCAGGTCCATCCGAACGGGTTGTTCTGCGTATGTGCCATGAATCCATTTTCCTCGCCATCGGCACTGGAAACTCCTGCATAAATTGCCGCAGTCACACGCCCCGGTTCTCTCAAAGCATCGATATAATCAACCAATGGCTGTGCACACTCTGCCATGTTGGTAGAATATGTCGGCCAGTAGTTCATCTGTAAGTTTACATTCATATGGTAATCTGAATGCCATGGAGAGTTGTTCGCTCCGACCCACAGTCCCTGAAGGTTGGAAGGAAGTGTCTCTCTGACATAACCATTTCCATCTGTCTTTGTCTCTCTGGAAGACTCAATGGTCATAAATCTTCCGTACTGGAACAGCATAACTTCCAGCTGACGTCTTTCAGCTTCTGATGCAGTTCCTGCTTTGTATGCGGAAAGAAGTGCATCTGTTGTCTTTGTTGAGACAGTCTGTCCAAGATTCAGATCAACACGGTTGAAGATCTCCTGATAATCACTTACATGATTCGCTTTCAGTTCTTCGTATGTCTTAACTGCTGCCTGATCTACATACCATTTTACACGGTTTGTCAGTTCGCTTGCAGTCTCACCTGTTCTGTAGCTCGGATATTCATCCTTATAATCTGTTCCCATGGAAGTGATGATCGTAACCTCACTTGCACCGGAAACACTTACTTTTCCATCCCCATCTGTCACCGTACCGGCATTGTCGGTAATAACCTGAGTCTGGGATGAAAATTTCATCTGGTTGTCTGTGAGCTGTCCGTTAATGGAGATCCGTCCATCTGACACGGTTGTATCCCATGTTCTCTGATAGCTGCTATCGCCAATCCCATTAATAGCACTTCCTCTGCTATTATCCGGTTCTACACTTACATCCAGACTGATCTTTTCAGAACCGTCTGCTGTGATATGTGTAACAATAACATTGTCCGGATAACTTGTGAAGTTCTCTCTTGAATAATGAGTACTTCCCTTGTCATAGTTTACACCTGCGATGGCTGTTTTCAGATCCAGGTCACGGGTATAATTCGTCACATCGTTGTTAGATGATACATTTTTGAAATCAATATACATATTTCCCCAGCTCAGGTAATATCCATATCCATTGGTTCCTGCATCATCGCTTACACCGACCAGGTTGCTGTTTGCAAGACTGATTGCGGAGCTGTCCTGGCCATTTGCGAAATAGTTGTGGATTGATGTCATAGTCGCTCCGTTATTTCCCTTGTTCTCCAGGTTACCTCCATTGTAATTCGGTCTGCTGGTGCTTGGTCCTCCTGACCAAAGCGATTTGTCATTAAGCTGGATACGCTCTCTGGTGATTCCGCCGAATACCGTTCCACCGATTGCGCCATTACCGATCGGAAGTGACTTTTCCTGCCAACCTTCGTAATACTTGGTAATGTCTGCCGGACTCGTATACCACAGCTTCAGATCATTGTCACCGGTCTGCTGCGTTACAGCGGCTGGTTCCGCATTGACCTGCGTTGCCATATACGGCAGAGACGTCACAGCCATTGCTGCTGCACAGGCACTTGCAAGTACCCGCCATTTCATTTTTCTTCTCATAATACCCCTTTCTGATACGTTTCTGATGTATCTTAATTTATTGTCATGAAATTCCTCTGCCTTCGATTCCTATGGGCAGACTCCTCCCAATGTCCAATTATCTACATTATAAAACTTTTCTTTTGAATGTGCTTGTTTAATTTACTCTTTATAATCGCTTATTTTGTCAAATTCAGAACCTCTGAATTTACACTTTATTTATATTTTTTAAAAAAATATTCACATTTTTTGTATTTTCCGGTACATTTTTTCTTTATTTCTGTTATAATACAGATTAACGCTTATTAATTGTGCTTATCTATGGAGGCTTTTTTTACACATGAAGAAAAAAACTACTGTTCAGTCAGTAAATGAACATTCTACTCCTCCTGCTGAGGAGACTAAGATTCAGAAACACGAAGTACCTGGATTGATGACATTGTCCGATTCCATCCTGTCCGGTGCTGTTGTTGAATATCGTAAAGCCGGTTATAGTTTTGCCCGGCACTTACATACAAATATTGAGATTTATCGGATTCTTTCCGGTGAATGTTATATGGATATTCAGTCGGAAACGATCCACTGTACAGCGGGCGAATTTATCATGTTACTCCCCGATGTAGTTCATTCTTTTTATCTGAATGACACATCTGACTGTGAATTTCAGCATATTCACTTTAACCCTGAGATGTTTTCCACGATTGTTCTTGAAGATGAGGGAGTTTTTCCTATCACCCTGATGCATGCGATCCTCTTTTCTGCCCAGTTCTATTACCGGATGGAATCTGATCCAGTCATCGACGAACATCTTCAGAAGCTCATTACTCTCTATGCTTCATCCAACAGTCTGTTCTCTGCTGCAAATATTAACGTTGCACTGATGAACCTGATGTTATATATCCTTGACCATACAGAGGCAGAGCATGGATTTTCCGAACCACAGCTTCAGAACAGCTATGTTGCTTATACACTGAATTACATTCGGGAACATTTTACCCAGAAGATCCGTCAGGAGGATATCGCCTTGCAGCTGCATATCTCTGTCCGCTATCTGAGTAAGATCTTCAAAAATTATATGGGGGTAACCCTTTCTAATTACATTAACATTTACCGGATCAACCGTTCCATCGAGTTAATGCAGAATACAAGTCTAACGCTGACAGAAATCGCTCTGCAGGTCGGATTCAAAGATTCCCAGCATTATTCTAAGGTCTTTATGAATGTAATCAATGCAACACCATCCCATTACAGAAAAGCGATTTTGAAATAAAAACCACAAAAAAATTCCTTCCAGGAAACCCCCGGAAGGAATTTTTTATTCTTTTATTGCATTGAAAATTCGGAACTCACTTCAGATTAGTTTGTTCTTCTTCTCTTTGCCATTACTACAACAAGTCCTGCTGCCAGGCAAAGCATTGCCATTCCTGCTACATTTGATGTATCACCAGTCTTGGCTGCTTTCGCTACATTTGATGTACCATTTGCAGTACCGTTATTGGATGATCCATTGTTGAAAGAACCATTATTATTTGATCCGTTATTCGCATTGCCGTTGTTATTTCCGCCATTATTATCGGATCCGTTATTATCGTCTTTCTTGTCATCATCCTTATTGCTGTCGTCCTTCTTATCATCATCTTTTGCTTTCAGGGCTGCTCTTGCTTCTTTTACAGCCTGTACTGCTGCATCAATCTCATCCTGAGTTGCATCTGAATTCTGAAGAACTTCATTTGCCGCATCGATTGCTGACTGAAGAGCTGCAAGTGATGCTTCTGTATACTTGTCTGTTGCTCCGACAACTTCTGTTGCATCTGCAACCGCCTTTTCAAGCTCCTCTTTTACAACCGGTGCTTTCTTCTCTTCGAGTGCTGCCTTTGCTGCATTTACAGCTTCAACCTGTGCATCTACCTCTGCCTGGGTTGCGTTGTCATCAGCCAGAACTCTATTGGCTGCATCAATTGCTGTCTGAAGAGCTGCGATGGATTCTTCTGTATACTTATCTGTCAGGGCTGCTTCACCCTCTGCTGCTTTCACTGCAAGTCTCAGTGCAGATTTGTCTGCCTTCTCTTTCAGTGCTGCAATCTTAGCTTCTACATTTGCTTTTGCATTGTCAACTTCTGTCTGAGTTGCATCTGCTTTGTTGTAAACTGTCTGAGCTTCATCTACAGCATTCTGAAGTGCTTCCAGAGAAGCCGGTGTATAAGCGTCTGTCTGTGCGAGCTTCTCATTTGCTGTATTGATTGCTGCAAGCAGATTTTCCTTTGCAACTGTCATTGCATCTTTTGCAAATGTTACTGCAATCGTATGGTTTGCTGTTACGTCTGAGAATGTATATTCTGTTACAACGTCAACTGCAGTTCCATCTACTGTAAGGCTGTCTACATGATATCCGTCATTCGGTGTGATCGTGAATGCTTTGGATGTTCCTTTGTAAACATTTGTTGCTCCTGTCGGTGCGATCTTTCCACCATTACCTGCTGTTGCTGTAATTGTGAACTGAGTCTGGATGTCAGCAATCTTTGCTGTGATCTCAGCTTTCTTCGCATCTACATCTGCCTGGGAGCTTTCTGTTGTCAACTGCTTTCCTGCATTTACAAGTTCCTGAAGCTCTACAAGTGCTGCTGCAGAATATTTATCTTTATCTGCTGCATTGAGGATTGCCTCTGCATTTGTGATCGCTGTCTGAAGTTCTGTAAGGTCAGCTTCGTCTGCTGTCTTTGTAAGTACAATAGCAAGTTTGTCGAGCTGTGGACCTTTACTTGTATCCGGTGCTGTAAGAACAAGTGTTCCTGCTCCGGCTTCTGTTACTTCGATCGTAAGAGTAAATGTCTTTACTGTCAGTGAACTGTTCTCACTTGTTGACGGGCAGTCAACCTGAGTAGCTGTGATCTTTCCATTTTCTTCTGAGAATGCAAGTTTGTTTGCTGCTCCGGCACGGTAGGTACCCGTTACAGTGTATGTTCCCGGAACTGTTGCAACATATGCATATTTTGCATAATCTTTGTATGCCATACAGTTCAGGAATTTTCCATTGCTTGCCCAGTCGCCATCTGCAAGACTAAGCGGCCAGCTCGGATCAGAATCGGAATCATTGCTGTTGATCAGTTCTGTTGCGTACTCTGCCTCCAGAGTCTTTGTTGTTCCCTTTGTTGTCGGGAATTCAAATGGATTTGCTGCTGTATAATTTGTAAATGCAAATGTTGCCTCAATTGTATGAGCTGCAGTTACATTTTCAAATGTATAGGAAGTTCTCTTTCCTACGGATGTTCCGTCAACTTTAACATCGCTGACTTCATATCCATCATTTGCCGTGATCGTGAATGTTGCACTTTCACCTTCTGTAACAGATACCTTGCCGTCTGCAAGACCTTCTGCTGTGATCGTACCGCCTTCACCTGCTGTTGCTGTGATATCATAAGACTCAACTGCAACGTTCTTTGGTGTAATTTCAAGTTTATCAAGCTGCGGTGCACCGCTGTTGTCTACCGGCTGAAGGATCAGAGTTCCTTCTCCTGCTTTTGTTACAACAATATCAAACTCAACTGTACCAACAGAAAGCACATTATTTACTTTTGTATGTGGAGTTGTTATATTTCCTGCCGTAATCTTATTGTTTGCTTCTGACCATGCAAGTTTATTTCCATTATTGGTGTCTCCACTACGATAAGTTGCAACCACGTGATATGTACCTGGTTTTTTTGCATTGTATGCATACTCAACTTTATCTGTACCTGTATTTGTTTTATTCAATGAATTGATAAACTTACCGTTACTTGCCCAGTCACCTGTTCCAATTTCACATCTCCACTGAGTTGCTCCGCAGGCTTCTGTAATGGTTGTAGCAAACTCTGCTTCCAGGGTTGCACTTGTTCCTGTCTTCCATGGGAACTGGAATCTGTCATCTGTTGTATATTTTGTACGTGCTACAAGAGCATTCTTTGCAGTTTCAAGTGCTGTATATGCATTTCTGATCGTTGCATCTGTTGCACTCTCATTTGCCAGTGCTTCCTGTGCTGCTTTCAGTGCTGCTGCAAATGTATCCCAGCCGCCTGAATACAGATTTTCTTTCAGTTCTGCTGACTGATTAACCAGCGTCTGAAGTTTCTCACTGTTGATTGCATCTGCATCTTTGATCGTGATTCTTGCAGAACCGTTGAAACCGATGATTGCGTTATTCGGTTTCTGCTCTGTCAGTTCGATTGAGAATACACGGTCACCTGTCGTATTGGTATTACGACTTGTAATCGCTGCACTCGGAACAGTTACTTCTGATTCTCCCTCATTCAGCGTTACTGTTGGTGCATTTTCTGTATCGAAGTCATCCTGGATTGCACTTCCCGGATTTGGCTGGATCTTTGCTGTGATCGTTCCCTTTGTTCCACCAACACGTTTCACTTTGACATCCAGTGAGGAGTTTTCGTTCATTGTATATGCTGAATTTTCAAGTTCAATCATTCCTACGCCACCGTTATTGATCACGTAAGCTGCCTCTACACCGATTGCTGCACTTGTCTTCGCAACAACTTTCAGTGTATGCTGACCGTCTGTCAGATCTGCGGATTCAAAAATCTTTGTTCCTGTGGATCTGCTTGTTGCATTTGTATTGATCGTTTCTACCTTTACATCATCAATATAAACATCCGCTTGACCATGACTCGGGTCTTTTGTTCCCATCAGATAGACTTTTGTTCCTTTAAACGTATAAGTAAAGGATGCATCTGCTTTATTGGACCATGTATTCTGTCCATTGATGTACTGGCTTCCTGTCTGCGGATTCCATCCTGTAGAACTGAATGTAAACTTTGTTGTATCATTGACACTTGTTGTCTCCATTCCCTCCGGTGCAGAACCTGCTAACTGGAATCCTTCACTTGCCTTGTATACACCCACTTCACTTAACATCGGAACTTTTCCTTCAGATGTTCCTACAGTGATTCTTACCTGGGTTGCTGATACAGGAGAGGTTCTGATCAGTCTCTTTGCTCCGATCGTAACACCGGTCTTGAGTGTCTGCCAGTTTGCACTGTCGGATGTCTTATACTCAACTGTATAGCTGTTAATGTGCTGTCCTTTCTGGATTGCCTCTTCAATAGAAACTACATCAAATTTCTTTGCAGTATCCCATTTGATCGTCAGACTTCCGCTCTTTGTGCCGTCATCTGTTGTCCAGTATGTTGCATCATCACCATCTACTACATTGCCCGGTTTGAAATCAACATCATTTCCACGGACATTGGATGCTGTGATCGTTGTTCCTGTTGCTTTCGCAAGGTTTGTGCGGAATGTTTCTTCTATATTATTTCCAAATTCAGTTACTCTGTCCAGAATTGCCTGGTCTACTGTACCCTGATTGTTCGGAGGCACATTCAGAAGCATGGTTGCATTATGTCCTACTGAATCAAAATACATTGTTGCAAGCTGAGAAATCGTCTTCGGAGTACACTTATTTGTTCCCCAGAACCATCCGGATGTGATACGTCCGTCACACTCCGGTACAGTCCATTTGTTACCATTCTCGTATCCCTTTGTATACGGTGTGCTTCCGTTGCTGTCAATCGTATTTGCATTTACGTTTGATTTTGACCAGGTATTTTCATGAGCTACACCATCTTCATTTCCGATCCAGCGAACTGTTGTATAGGCACCAGCTCCGAACAGCATACAGTCTGCATCATACTTAGCTGCTTTTCCTTCGTATTTCTGAATGGTATTGAACCATCTTGTGAAGTCGTATTCCTGTGCATTCGCACCACTTCCCTTTGCTCCGTCCATCCATACTTCTACGAAATGTCCGTTGTTACCGTACTTGTCATTGCTGAGAATTTCTGTTAACTGATTATTGTAGTAATCATTGTAGTCAAGCACATCATTCTCTTTTGTTGTTGGATTTCTATTTGCATCATAATATCCGTAAGATGGTTCATGGATATCCCATGGTGACAGATAGAGTCCCATGTCCAGACCATACTTTGTGCAGGCTGCGGAGATTTCAGCAAGGACATCTCCTTCACCATTCTTATAATTTGTATTCTTTACACAGTAATCTGTATAGGCACTGTTCCAGATACAGAAACCATCATGATGCTTTGCAGTTACAATAATTTTCTTGAACCCTGCATTTTTCAGAGTACTTACCAGTGTATCTGCATCAAAATCATTTGACAGGGTAAAGATATCTGCCGGTGATCTGTCTCCGTAATGTTCGCCCCACTCTACCTCATTGAAGGTATTTGGTCCGAAGTGACAGAATGCTGCAAGTTCATCTTTCTGATACTTGTACTGGTTGGCATCCGGTACAACTTTATCAGCAGCCGGTGCATCTGTATTATTGTCTGCACAGTCAGCGTCTGTCACTTCACCGGAAGCTGCAGATACCGTTACTGCTGTAGTCCCGATGGAACCAAATACAGTTGTCACTCCGAGAATAAGTCCCATAACCATTGAAAGGGTCTTTTTCTTCATTTCTTTCCTCCCATTATGTTATCAAAGCGGAGGAGATCAGCATTTTTCATAACTCCCCTCCCCCGCTTTTTTTCTGAGTTTCAGATTTGCAAAACCGAGAAACTTTTAGTTCTCTTTTTTACGCTTTACTACAACGCCTGCTGCCGCTGCGGATGCTGCCAGTGCGAATGCCCAAACTGCCACGTTTGTTGTATCGCCTGTCTTAGCTGCTTTCTTAGTATTGTCTACCTTTGTTGTAGTCTTATTGTCAGACTTGGATGTATTAGAAGAATTGTTGTTCTTGTTGTCGTCAACCTTTGTATCATCCTTCTTATTGTCACCCTTGTTGCCGTCGTCTTTCTTTCCGTCATCTGTCTTCTTTTCTACAAGAGCATTGAGGGCTTTTGCGATGGCTTTATTTGCTTCGTCAACCTGAGCCTGCGTTGCATTTTCGTCATTCAGAACGGATGCGTACTGATCGTAAACTGCCTGCAGGGCTTTCAGTGATTCTGCTGTGTACTTGTCTGTTGCTGCAAGTGCTGTATCGGCCTTTGCTGTAGTTGCCTTGAGTTCTGTCTTGTCAACAACTGTCGGGTCAGGATTTACAGCATCTTTTTCTGTTGTAAATGTAACTGCTGCTTTCTCTGATACATTATTATTTGTATCAACTGCTTCAACCTTTACTGTATATTCTGTACCTGCTGTAAGGCCTGTCAGAACATATTCTGTTGTTGCTACCAGTGTATCATTTACCTGAGTTCCGTTTACATATACATTGTATCCGGCAACTCCTTCATTATCTGTAGAAGCTGTCCATGTAACAGTTGCACCTGTCTTTGTAACATCAGATGCTTTTACGTCTGTCGGAACGCTTGGTGCTTCTGTATCGACTGCCTTTGCTGTTGTAAATGTAGCTGCCTCTGATTTCTCAGATACATTTTCTGCTGCATCTACTGCTTCAATCTCTACGCTGTAATCTGTAGCTGGTGTAAGACCTGTCAGATCATACTCTGTAGCTGTTACCAGTTCTGTGTTTACCTTTTCTCCGTTTACATATACGTTGTATCCAGTTGTTGCAACGTTATCCAGAGCTGCTTCCCATGCAACATGAGCTGTTGTCTCTGTAACATCTGCTGTTCTTACTGCTGTCGGAGCATCCGGTGCTTCTGTATCAACTACTGCCTTGTCAACGTATGTGATGATCGGAGTAACATGAACAGACGGCTTGCTTGGATTGCTGTTGCAGCTTGCTGTTACGCGGATCACATCGCCCTTGTTCAGTTCAATCTCATCAAAATTTGCCCAGTCTGCTGCTTTCTGATTACTTGTTGAAAGTGTTACACTCTGTTTTACTGTATCATTTACAAGAAGGCTTAATGTAACTGTTCCGCCTGAGTTTCCAGCCTGACGCAGATACGGCTCACCATCTTTTACATTGAAGGATACTGTACCGCTCTTCGGTGCTCTGAATACCATTGCTGTCGAATAAGAAGTCTGCGGTGGAGCAGAGATCAGTCCATGAATGGAATCGCTCATTGCTGTACTGTGATTTGGAGCATCTACACCAACACCATAGTATGTATTCAGTACCCAGTTCGGATAAGTATTATCATAAGCTGTCATATCAGCCCAGTCACCATTACCGTTCTTCTGCTGTGCAAACCATACATTTCCCTGCTGCTGTCCTGCATAGTCCAGTGTCCAGTTGTATGTATTCTTCTGAGCTACCGTATAGTCATTTGTTGTTCCGTCTTCAGCCGTGATGCGTACTGTCATTCCTGCTGTTACTGCATCTCCGTCAGCTAATGCTGTTCCATTGTTCAGTACGGAAACTGTTGCTGTATCAGCTACTGTGATGTTCTTCTTCAGCTCGCTGACTGTTGTAGCATTTGCTGTTGTATAAGGAACACTCAGTGTCTTTCCGCTTACCATGTAGTAAGAAGATTTCAGTTCTTTATCAGAACTTGCAACGACTGTATAAGTTACATCATCCATTCCCTCGTAAGAAAGAACGATGTTCATTCCGCCTTTGACGATGTCAGAATCGCCAAGTACTGTATCACCACTCTTAACAGTTACTGTAACACCTGTATCAACGATGATGTTGTTGCGGAACTGCTCTACTGTTGTATTCTTCGGAAGATCACTTACATTTGTTCCTGATATTGTGTATGTATTGGAACGAAGTACAAGTGCTGTAACTGCATCACTTTCTGCTGCTCCGATTTCCGGTACTGCTGTGATTGCATGTCCGAAGAAGTCATGATCAATAGAATAACCATTTCTGTCAACAATTACTTTACCAGCATTGATAGCCGGTGAGTTTGCTGCCAGTTTATATCCATCAAATCCTGTAGTAGCTGTCGGATCTTCATGCAGTCTTGCCTGCTTGTCCTCTGCTGCTGCAACCGGACCTGAACCTGCATCAACAAGTACTGCTGTTCCTGCGGATACCTTTACTGCATTTGCATCAGTTGGATAATTGGATACATTGTAGTACAGGTTGTTGCTGTATGTCTTGTTATTTCCTGGATTCCAGTTTGTCGCATTAACCGATGTATCTCCTGCAAAATAGAAGATGTTATTCTCAATCGTTACCGGTCCATTATTAGAATGTGCTGTAGACCAGATACTTGTAAGTCCTTTCTTAATATAGAAAGTATTATTGTAAACCTGACAATTTCCTGTATTTCCTGCAGGATCGAGAGGTCCCATATCTTCATTCTGGCTGATGTTGTAACGGAATGTATTATTGATGGACTGCGGTCCACAGAACATGATCGTACTTGCCGTATTGCCGTGGCTGTAGTTGTACTGATAGTTTGTTCCATCACCGTAATCAGCATCCCAAGGCTGTCCGTCACCGTTACCATGAGCTGCATTCAGTGTTGCAAAGCACTCATTGTACTGGAAGACTGTATCTTTACACTTCCATGGCCAGATACCTGCTGCAACTCGTCCATTACCTACGCCCAGTTTATTTCCTGTATCATTACCATTTGCATCGAGCTGTGGCTGCCGCTGGGAGAAATCTGTATAGTTGATCTGCTCCGCTGCATTTTCTGATACATTATATTGAACTAAAGCTCTGTCAAGATACATTGTTGTGATTGCATCTCCGCCTACATGGTTCAGGTAATTATTCTCAATTACTACGTTAGATGAACCGTATGTGGACATTACTTCATCACTCAGAGCAGCATTGTTGAACTGACCGTGCTTGTAAGTGTATCCGACTGCGATTCCCCAACGGTTTACTGTATCAAGATAGCAGTTCTTGATCTGAACATCGTTGTATCTTGCAATTCCTGTTGTTGCTTCATTTGTTGGCTTTTCCACGATAAAGTAGATACCGCCATTTGCCATGTGCTTGTTATAAACGTTACCTGTTACATCATGGATGTAAAGATCGTTCAGTACGATATGATCTACTGTTCCGTTATCTTTTGCAACTCCGGCAACTCCGGTTCTGTCCATTGCATAAGCATCATTATAAGTCTTATCTTTTTCTGTATCTGTTGCACTGTTTCTGTCATTTGTCAGTTCCAGACCTTCGATCTCAATGTACTCTGTATCCATGATCAGAATACTGGAAGATACTGTACCATGCCATTTGTGGTTTGAGTTGTCCAATGCAACCCCATAGTTCTGCTCCCACTGACCATGACCATTTGTATTGATCTGTGGTCTGTCTCCATTTCCATAAGTAGAGATCTTGACCGGTGCTTCAGCAGTACCGCTGTCTTCTTTTGTGAACTTGAGTGCCTGATCTTCAAATACAGATCCTTTCTTCAGGAGAACTGTATCTCCCGGCTCAAGATCAAGATCATTCACTTTCTCAAGCGTCTTGAACGCCTTGCTTTCGGAAGTTCCGTCATTGCTGTCACTTCCGCTTTGGGAATCAACATAATATGTTGTTCCTGTCGCAGTATCCTGTCCTTCAGCATTAACAGCAACTGCCGGCACCATTGATGCAACCGTTGTTCCTGCAAGCAGAAGAGCCAGAGCACCGCTCATCCATTTCTTCTTCATAACATTGCTCCTTCCATCATTCTATATTCTTCAAGGTAAACCGGTTTACATCCGCCATGTTCCCGTCCACCTGAGAATCAGTTTCACGCTGCGTGATGATGTCATCATATTTCTTTTCACGCAACTCACGTTCCACCGCAATCCTTGCTGTCTCCAGATCAGCATTCTCTTCGCTGTCCCCGAAGATCCATTCGCGGCTGTTGTAGTATTCCAGTATCTCGTCCTCTGTCAGTTCCATGCCCTCACGAGTATCATCATTGCAGTATTTTTCTTTGAGCGTACTCATCTCATATTGAAGATAAAGCTGAAAGGTATATTCTTTCAGTCCGTAGACCACCTCACCTTTTTCAACCTTCTCACTCCGCTTTGCATTCTCGTCTTTCCAACGCTTTTCCAAAGCCTCATAACTGCTGTCTGATACATCACCACATTCTTCTGCAAGGTCATAGACCGCATGAACGTATTTCAACTGTTCTACTGTATTTTCCGTCAGAATTTCGTAGCCGTATTTTCCATCATACTTTTTTCCCCAGAAGCCATCTTCATAAACGGCATCATAGTCCTGTTGAATCTGCATTTTTGTATCATATTCTACTGATTTCATGCAGTTCACATATTCATCTTTGCTGATTGTATGCCCCCCAACAGTTAAATCGAATCGATTATCCATTCTGTATCGGACAACCCCGGCAACAATTCCCGCAACCGCGATCACCAATACTGCAATTCCGATCTTCAGGAACTGCTTTTTTCGATTCTTCATACTCCGCATCCCCTCCTGTTCTGAAATCTTGTTCTGTCTACGCACGAGCTTACCCACTCTGACTTAATACTATTATAACAACAGCAGAATTTTTCGGCTCGTTCTTTTCGGTTGATTCCCACGCTTATTTTGTCTAATTCGGAACATTCTTTTTGATTCTCCCTTGACGGCTTTTATTCTCTTTGCTATATTACATATAGAACAGTATGAATGATACTGTTTCTTTGCATACAATAGTGTAAAAAGTAATGCAGATCAGATGATACAAACGTAACGGAAAGATATGAGGGTGAGTCTATGAAAAGAGATTACTATGAACTGCTCGGACTGGCGAAAGGTGCCGATCCGTCAGCAATAAAAAAAGCCTACAGAAAGCTTGCTAAAAAGTATCACCCGGATACGAATCCCGGTGATAAAGAGGCCGAAAAGAAATTTAAAGAGATCACAGAAGCTTACAATATCCTGAGTGATCCTGAGAAAAAGAAACTTTATGACCAGTTTGGTCACGCTGCATTTGACCAGAGCGGTGCTGCCGATGGAGCCGGCGGTTACGGCACCGGTGGTTTCCATGGTGGATTCTATGGAAGTGGCTTTGGTGGAGCCGGATCTGACGGAACCGGATTTGGCAGCAATGGTTTTGGCAGTGGTGGTTTCAGTGGTGGCGGTTTTACCGGAAACGGTGGGTATCAGGAATACCACTTTGAGGGTGGTAATATGGATGATATGTTCGGAGATATTTTCGGAAATATGTTCCACGGAGGAACCTCCCGCAAGACTTCTTCCGGTTTTGGGAACGGCTTCCATGGTGGGTTCCAGTCCGGTGGTTTTCAGTCAAAGGGATCCGATCTGAATGCAGAAGTAACCGTTGGTTTTGATGAAGCTGCTTTTGGCTGTGACAAGGTCATTACATTACAGGATCCAAATGCTCCGGGAAATCCTTCCCAGTCACTGAAGGTTCATATTCCTGCAGGAATCGACACCGGTAAGACGATCCGTCTCCGTGGCAAGGGAATGCCCGGTACAAATGGCGGAGATGCCGGGGATCTGATGTTGAAGGTCAAGGTCGCTGACAAACCGGGATACGAGCGAAAGGGAACGGATGTCTATACGACAATTACTGTACCTTTCACGACGGCTGTCTTTGGTGGTGAAGCACTGGTTCAGACTTTATATGGCAATGTGCTTTGTAAGATCCGTGAGGGTACACAGTCCGGTTCTAAGATCCGTTTGAAGGGAAAAGGAATTGTTTCCATGAAGAATCCTTCAGTTCACGGTGACCAGTATGTAACGGTTCAGATTGAAGTTCCAAGACACTTAACTCCACAGGCGAAAGAGAAGCTGCGTGAATATGAGGCCTTGGTCAGTGGAAATGCAAAGAGTGCTTAAGATAAAATATGCTCCTTCAGGCAACAGGTTTTCTTGTTCCTGTCTGCCTGAACGGAGCATATTTTTTATTCAAACATCATTCTTTCATCTCAATTGTCTTTTTTCTTTTTGAGAAAATTTGCAAGAAGCATCATTGCAGAGACCAGTACCCCTCCTGCCATCGGTACAACCGGAGTTGTATCGCCGGTCTTTGTTGCTTTTCCAGATTTTTTTGTACCCATCGCCGGATTTTTCTGGTCAGCAGATGGCTTGCCACTTCCTGTCGTCTGTCCTGCACCATTCGAATTATCCGGAGTAGATGGCTTGCCTGGGTCAACCGGATCTGGATCTACCGGATTTGGATCTACCGGATCTGGATCTACCGGATTTGGATCTACCGGATCTGGGTCAACCGGATTCGGATCTACCGGTTTTAGTGCTTTCTGCTTCTCAACGAGCGTATCAGTTGCTGTTGCTACCTCTGTATGCTTAAGTTCCTTTTTCGCTTCCTTGCCTTCCAAAAGAAGTTTTGCAGCAGCTAATGCACTTTCAAAATCCGATGTGTCTTTATAATCTTTTACTATAATTTTCTCAGCTTCCTCTACTGCTTTTTCCAGTGCTGCAAAGTCAGCATTTGTCGCAAGTGGCTGTAATGCATTTATTGCATCCCTCACTTTTTGGGTCATCTCATCAACCTCACTCTGCTCTGTCCGTGGATTGTCAAGTACTTTCTCAGCCTCCGCAAGAATCCTGTCCAGACCGGCATAATACTCTGTCATATATACCGTTCTGTCTAATTTTTCTGCCTCATCTACTGCCTTCTGTAACTCTGAAAAGTCTGCCGGGATGTATGCCTCTTCTACATAGAAATTATCAACATAATATTCACTGCTCTGTCCTGTAATATCTACATAGCAGTCTTCTTCATCACCTGTTGTAAACTCGAGAACAAGCTTTCCACTCTGGGCATTTGCCACCGCACTTGCAAGCGTCTTTGAAGCCTTATCAGATTTTACTGCAAAAGTAAACGCATTTGCACTTGGTGCTTTATATTCAATGCCTACTTTATACTCTGTATTCGGTTTAAATCTAACCGTTGATGGAATGGTTCTCATATAATCTTTTGCACGAATCTTCAAAGAATAGTTTCCATCAATCACATCCGTCGTATACTCTGGATTCACTGGATTTTTCTGAGATAAATGCGACTGATCAGACTCCGTAGACACAAATACTCCAAAGCCCTGATCTACATTTTCAAAATCCTCCCAATAAGTATACTTATTCGGATCCGGGTTAGTAGAAGCATCAACTTTTGCCACCCGCACATCATCAAAGTCAACAACCGATGTATCGCTTTTTCCTGCTGCTGCAGAAAGCGTTAATTTGACTGTGTCAGATGCCGCAGTAAAACGTACCTGCATACGCTGAGCCTTAGTCAAATATTTATCATTATGATGAACTCCATACGTGACATTACTCTGTTCCATATAATTTGAAACTACTTCGTCCCCGTTCTTTACCTCAATTGATGCCTTTCGTCCATCATCAGTAATGCACCATACAGATGCCGAATAAGCCTGCCCCGGAACCAGACCTGTTAAAGTCTGACTTACCTGTCCATCTTTTGTTCCCTCTATATAAAGGTGTGCATTTCCAAGACTATTATCCTTAATCTTTATATGATCTACACTATCAGATGTAGATGATGGTTTCCACTCATCAAAATTATAGGAATCGAATCCCATATCTTTCACAGGAGATCCTGTAGACCACTCCATCGTATCAGCCGTATCAACTTTTACAGCATCCTCTTTGTAAAGTACATATCCTGTTTTTGCTGTCGCATCAATTGTTACTTTACGTCCTGTCACAGGAAGCGTTTTCTTATCAGATTTTCCTTCTGCAGACAGTTTATAAATCGTTACCTCAGTTACATTTCCCCAGGATTCCGGAAGTGTCCAGGTACTTGAACCTCCATCTTTATTATAATGATAAATCTTACCCTGCTCATCATCATCCTTTTCCCATGGAATGAAAATCTTATTTCCTTCGGCAACTTTTTCACCGTCCAGCGTAATAACATTAACGTTATTCACGATCTCAGTTACTACTTCGTTACTATTTCCCAGAACTGCCCGCGATTCGCTTTCATACTGCATCAGCGGATACTGTGCAAGGAACTTAGCCGGAAGTACTTCGCAATAAAATGTATCCAGCGAATCATTCATACTTGCTGCATTATTTCCCTGTGAAGACTGCTGCCAACCGTCAATACCAGCACCACCTTTGCTTGCTCCGCCTGTATCGCCGCCGTTGTTTCTCGATTGTATTCCTCTGAACAAAGTTGTTCCCTGGAAAATATCAGACTGGTTGTTCTCTACAAAACGAACCAGATTTCCTGCTCCTTTAAAGTTGCCTGCCCCGGTCTGAATACCATGGACAAATACACTGTGGGAAACCATTTCATCAGGATTCTCTGTTCCAAGAATAATGTTGCGGCCTTTTATATTCTGTATTAATTTATACATCGGCCATCTTGTTCCAAAGAATACATCTACATATGTCGTATCAATCTTTCCCTGCGTATCTTTATCGTATAATTGCGAAAAACGTCCATCCAATCCATTTTCTGATGTATCAAGATCGTCGTTCTCACGAATAATGCCTTTTGAACTATCATACCAATCCCAGGCCGGAAGGCTTGCTGCAAGTTTTCCATACTGCGGAGCTTCCGGGTAAGTATCTGTCTGGTTTACATGAATACCTATTTGTGCATTATACTTTTCTGCCTCACTCAGCAAAGTATTGAAATCTTCCAGACCACCAGCATGCTTATTATAATTTGCATAATCCGGATGAGATGAGTCATGTCCTTCACCTTGATATCCCTTGATAATAATATTCTGCCCAAATCCATCTGTAGCCAGTTACATCTTCTTCACATTATCCAAAATGCGGAGAAATGGATATTGAGCTTCGGATCCTACATTCATTGCGATCATTGTCCAGGAGTCTGTCACTTCGTCCGCTCCACTTTTTCTGGTCATGCACTTATCCCGAAGTACAATCGCACCATCCTGAGCGTCTACTTTTCCATCTCCATTGCAATCTGCTGTGACCGCTACCTTGACTGCAGGCAGATACATTATCTCTCCATCCAGTCCACGGTAAGTATACTCATTCATCCATAAACCTGTAGAATTATGGTCTCCTGCCGCAAACGTCTGGTATGCTACTTCATGACGGTTTTTATATGATTCTCCACTTAATGCAGCAGCAACATTCCGATTACTTAACACTGCAAGCGTCGTCTCATTATATGCTTCTGATGCATTGGCTGAAGAAAGCGAAATCGCATTCTGTCCCTGATAATTATTTACAGTCAGCTTTCCGTCCGCATCTTTACTTGACATAGAAATCAAACTGTGACGCGGGAAATTCAAAGTGTACAGTTTCGTCTGATCATCAACTATATTTTTTACATTCATAGAAAGGACATTTCCTTCTACAGTAAATATAACATCAAATGAAATTCCTGTCGTCGCCTCTGACACATGATAAACCGCTTTATTCTCACTGATATCTGCTGTAACATCCGGTGTATAAAGTTTATTATTTAACTCAATCTGATGTAATGCAAGTTCCTGTCCTTTTACAGTCTCCCCACCGTTCTTTAATGTATAATCGATTACCCGTGGGAATGCACGGTCCAGACGGACTGTCATGGCATCTGACTGAATTGTTACAGGCTCTGTATTTTCCACAACTGTCGGTACAGCTGCATTCTCCTGCGTAAACTTCTGGATGAGCATTCCATTATTACTTCCGGTTCTGAATCCCACTTTTCCCGGATTTGTCGTAACATTACTAAGTTCTCTATTAAGAATTTCCTCATTATCAACAAATACTGTCACATACTTGTCCACAATCCTTACTTTTATCTTATATGGAACCACTCTATTTGCAAGAATAAAACCACTGTCATTATATTCACTTCCAAGAAGTGACTGTCCCTGTGCATTCCAGATATTCCATCTGGTATAATGCTGATTATTCTGTGAAGACGGTCCAACATAGAAATACTCATTATCACTTACATACCGGAGAACTGCCCCATATCCACAATTATCATTCATTGGATCGTATGTAAATTCAATTTCCTGGTCTTTCAGGCTTGCCGAATTATCATCAATAAATACGCCATCTCCCTGAAGCTTCATGGCACCATTTTCCAGACTCATAGAACCGCTTCCACTCTTTTTCGTAAAGCCGTCTGCTCCGTCTGCCGCAAAATTTCTTGTATAGGATACCGTCGGTTCCGGAATGTTAATATTAATCGTGAATGTCTGTGTCTGCCCATCTTCGAATTCAAAAACCAGCTTTGTACTGGATTGACTTTTGATCTTTTCAAGATAAGTTGTCTTAATTGTGACATTCTGACCATTTACAGTATAATCCGTTCCCCTTTCCAATACCTCTGATCCATTTTTAATCGCACTTAATGTATTCTCGCCTGTTATTGCCACTTCAATATCTTGTGCTGCCGCTGTATCCTGTTCAAGTTTCACACTTTTCGGATCAATCGAAACTGCTGAAAAAATATCGGAAGTTTTTATATTGTCAAACTTCAAAGCACATCCATGGGTTTCTGTTGGTTCTCCCCAGACTCTCATTCCAATCTGTCCGGACATCGTATCACTAAATGCATCTACTGTCTGATCAATAATCACCTCTCCATCCTGATAAACCTTGATATGCTTTCCACGATACTCCAGTTTGATATGATGCTTCTGGTTTATATCTGATGCATCAAACGTCGTCTTTGTGGAATTAAGATCTCCCCAGTTAGAAGAACCTTTCTGCCAGAACCAGTGAGTACCGTCTACTCCAATTCCTTCCCAGTCAGAGGAAGAATTGTAACGGAACAAAATCAACATTCTCGCCCCATTCGGTCCTTTCGTCAGGGTAAGATCCATTTCAAGAATTCCATCCTGACGGGTTTTGGAATTTCCATATTTGAAAAAGGACTCTCCTGCAGACTCAAGTACCATAAATCCATCATCACCCTCACCATTCTGGAAAGTGATCGTTCCATTTGCCCCATCTTTTACCCAGCCGCCCTGACTGTTCTCGTCGGTAAAATCGATCATCTCCTGCGTCACCGCTGCCTTTGCTACATTCCCCGGTATCGGTACCGCACTTGCAATCATACAAGCAGATAAAGTTGCAATGGTAACTTGCTTTAATTTGTTTTTCATAAACTCGTCCCTCCATGCCATTAGATATTTTGCCTATTTTTTATCTCCGTGCCATTTTCACTTTGCATATAATTATATCTTTTTTCTTCTTTTTTTTCTATATCGGCGTTTCTTTTTATTTATTTTTGTTATTTTATACAATTTTATCGTGCTTGTTCCATCACTTTGCTTGTTCCCCTTGCTTTTTATATAAGAAGGCTGCAAAAACATTTCTTTCAAATGCTTTTGCAGCCTTCTTTACCTCTCCAATCATTTTCTTTATCAGGTGGAATTCTGTTCAATTCCTATGTGCTTCCCTATTCCTGTTCTTCTTCCATCTCAGCCCGGATCGTATCTTCAGATGCTGCCATTGCCTGCAGGGTCATGGTAAGAAGCTTTTCAAGTTCCCAGCCCAGTTGCTTTGCACCTCTTTCAATGACTTCTCTTGAACATCCTGCAGCAAATCCTTTACTTTTATATTTTTTCTTCAGAGATTTTAATTCCATATCCTTTGTACTTTTTGACGGACGCATCAGTGCAGCCGCCCAGATCAGACCTGTCAGTTCGTCTGCCGCGAAGAGTACTTTTTCCATCTCGTGAACCGGCTCTACATCAATCGTCTTTCCACAACCTACTGTGATTCCGTATCCATGAGAACATACTGCATGGATCAGATCTTCTGAAACTCCAGCTTCTCTTAAAAGATCCGGTGCTTTCAGGCAATGCTCTTCCGGGTACAATTCAAAATCAATATCATGAAGCAGTCCTGCAATCCCCCAGTATTCTGCATCTTCTGCGTATCCCAGTTCATTTGCATACCACTTCATAACATCCTCTACAGTCAGAGCATGCTGAATGTGAAATGGATCTTTATTATATTTTTTAAGTAACTCAAAAGCATCTTTTCTGGCAATATGTTCCATGTTGTTCCCTCCTTTTTATCCGCAGTTTTCCTACCATTCCGATAGGTTATATTTTACTTTGATCTTTACTGCTTGTCAAGGTGGTAAGCATTTTTACATTTTTTGCTGTGTAAACATTTTTACTTTTTTGCTGCAAGTATTCTCATGATCCTCTGCCGGTTATACCGCTGCATAATTACAAAAATCAAATCCATTCCTGCAGATACAATGGAAGTAATAATGAAAACCGGATATGCTCCAAATTTTATCCCGGCGAAAACCGGCAAAAAGCTCAATACCGCAATAATCTCATGCCCTACTTCTGACTGGCACATGGTCTGTGCGATTTCTTTCCAGCTATGGAGTCTCGGATCAAACCAGTCCGGTCTGTAGGTCGGCATTTTATTTTTCCATTTTTTTACGCCAAGCTTTTCATAAATCTTTTTCTCGGATTCACTCACCTGAAACCAGCGTTTGCAGTAATCTACTTTATTGTGCAAAATGGAATTGACAATGGAACCCACCAGTAGTCTCATAATAAAATGGTATGCACACGTACCAAAACTAATCGCTAATGTCAGCAGGATTTCTTTCGACGTTGACTGGTATAAAACTGTAGTTGCAACTGTGCCGGCTGTAAAGATTGCCGTCAGCGTGTAGATTATTTGAGGTAAACGTGACTTCATTTCCATCATGTCTCACTTTCATTTACAGATGCAATCGCATCTGGTCTTCGTGCAATAATTGCACATAAATTATTGATCGTCCTCATATCTAAATTATACCTTTTTATTCAGCATATGATTTTTTATCCGATTGGTCAGCTTCTATTCACTTTTAACTGAATAATCAATAATAACTTTCCTGCAGGCAGGGCAATGATATGCCATACAGGTTGGTTTCGACCAATTATGAGAACTTAATATGATTTCGTCTTTTTTATTGATTGACGGTATAAGCCAATTTTTGTCAGGCTTCGTTGTGAAGAAAATTTCTCGTTGACTCTGAACCGAACCACATATCATTTCCTCGTTGCAATATGGACATCTCATGATACTCCCTCCTTTGCAAATCCGCTTTTGGTGTATTTATTATTTCTTAAGTATAACACACTTTTATTTGCTTCTCTATCATTTAAATAAAAGTGGCTTTCCTTACGGTCGTCAGCTTCAGCATCTCCTGCGTTTGTGACGGATACATATTCGACAGGGATAATAATAAGACACAAAAATAACCGCCCTGTGAACTCTAAGTTTTTGGTGGTCTGGGGAAGTCTGCTTATTTATCTAATCGTGCAACCATTACACTTCACCATCGCATACCCCAGGCTAAATATTAATATATATTCTTTTCTCATCGAATCAAGTCCTTTCTTGCAACCAAGCACCAAAAAAACCCGTAGAACCGAAGTTCTACGGGTATCTTACGTTTGGACACAACGTTATCTTGCGATAACAAATCTATATTCAGATTAAATTACTCGATGATAGAAGCTACAGTTCCTGATCCTACTGTACGTCCACCCTCACGGATAGCGAAACGAAGACCTTCCTCCATAGCTACTGGATGAATCAGTTCAACTGTCATCTCTACGTTATCTCCAGGCATGCACATCTCTACTCCTTCCGGAAGATCGCAAACACCTGTTAAGTCTGTTGTTCTGAAGTAGAACTGTGGACGGTAGTTGTTGAAGAATGGAGTATGACGTCCACCTTCG
>ENA-OQNN01001007-OQNN01001007.1-human-gut-metagenome-genome-assembly--contig:-NODE-1007-length-22658-cov-22.017221_pt1 | contig 22658 bp, 21 predicted proteins | sample MGYA00242624_ERZ504870 | MGnify/ENA primary metagenome ERZ504870 (study PRJEB26092, sample SAMD00036379) | human gut metagenome | host: Homo sapiens | study: EMG produced TPA metagenomics assembly of... | reverse complement strand
CAGAGAGGTCCTTCAGGATGCAGGAAAGATCACGGCAGAGATTGCCAAGGCTAAAGCCGAGACTGAATTTGAAAAGTATCGTGTTATTCAGGACAGATTGTTCATGTCTGACTTTGATAAATACATGTTGGAACTGGAAGAGAATGCGAAGAAGTAATAGGATCGGTCCTCTCTTTCAATGCTGGATTTTCAGGTATGATAAGGTCGAGTGCATGGAAACCTGGCTATCAGTTAGGACGAAAAATAGCTGTTGACCTGTTTTTGTAGGAAGAACGGACAAGGTTGAGGCGATGGAGGTTCCTTGCAAGATTTGACTTTTATGTAGGAATCACTATACATAGTAGAAATGAATAAAAAAGTTGAACTTTTTCCGTGGACGGGCGAGGTTCAGGCTGTGATATGGATAGTGGAATGTATCAAGATATTTTTGCTACAAAATTTGTAGATATGTTTCCACGAACAAACGGAGATATTTCGGCACATACCATATTGGTCTGGATAGGTTTCCGATGACCGACATCAATCCGGACCTATCGAGCCATGTGGAGACTATAATAGGGCTACGTCGTATAGATTCGTGAAAATCCTTGAATTTACGCACTTTTGCAGCTTTTTCAATTTCGGCAGAACCGATGTGAAAAGGAATAAAAAGCAGATAGTGGACAGAATTCATGTCGTTGTCGGCTATAGAGTCGATACGAGAGACACAATATTCTTTGATGAATAAAAGTGAATAAAATAGCCAATTTGGCAGGGATATTTAATTACAAAATATTGAATATCCCTGCCTTTTATTTTTCTATTCAAGGAGGTGTCAATATGTTAAAGATAAGGCTTCAAGGGACAAAAAATGACATACGTTGGTTTGCACGTTTACTTCAGAGAGATAAACGATTTGAAGTAAATAATGTTTCGACTTTTTTCGATAATGTTGGAACAGATAAATATAAACGTGTGTATGCAGAAGTATCAAGAAAGAAAAAGGATTCTGGTAAGAAACCAAGTAACGTTATGCAGGTAGAAGAAAAATGTCACTATGTAGGAAGTGGCATGGTGATTCGATAGGAATGGAGGTACAACGGTATGTGTAAGGTAATAGCAATCGTGAATCAAAAAGGCGGCGTGGCAAAGACTACGACAACCGTAAACTTAGGTATAGGTTTGGTAAGAGAAGGCAAGAAGGTACTACTTATAGATGCGGATAGTCAGGGATCCCTTTCATCAAGCCTTGGCGTAGCAGAGCCTGATGAGCTTGATGTTACTCTCTCGACGATCATGGGTAAAGTGATCAATGATGAAGATTATGGAAAGCGGGAAGGGGTTATTGTACATGAGGAGGGAGTATCTTTTCTTCCATGCAATATCGAACTTTCCGGACTGGAAGTCACATTGGTAAATACCATGCGGAGAGAGTACATATTGAAAGAGTACATAACAAGTGTGAGAAACTTGTATGACTATATCCTGATTGACTGCAATTCCAGCCTTGGCATGGTGACAATGAATGCCCTGACTGCGGCTGATTCGGTCATCATACCGATAGAAGCAGCGTACCTTTCCGTAAAGGGGTTGCAACAGCTTATCACTACCCTTGGCAGGACAAAGAAATATCTGAATCCGAATCTTGGGATAGAGGGAATCGTTTTCACAAAGATGGTTGGACGTACCAATTACGCAAAGGAAATCAAGTCCATGGTGGAAGAAATCTATGGCAAAAATGTCCGTGTGTTTGGTGCGGTTATCCCACATTCTGTGAGAGCGGCAGAGACTTCCGCAGAGGGTGTGAGTATATTCAAGCATGACCCAAGAGGAAAAGTTGCGGCGGCGTATAAGAAGCTCGCAAAGGAGGTGCTTGCAGATGAATAAATCCAATAGTGCTTCCAAGATAAAGATGAAATCATTTGACGATCTGTTTGGTACAAACGAAAATCTGGAACAGGCAAATGCAAATGGTGGTGAAATCCGAGAAATACCTTTAGCAAGTCTGCATACATTCAGAAATCATCCGTTTCAGATCCATGAAGATAAGCTAGAGGAAATGGTAGAGAGTGTCAGACAGTATGGCGTGCTTGTTCCAGGAATTGCGAGAATGCGACCGCAGGGTGGTTATGAAATTATTGCCGGACACACAAGAAAGGCTGCCTGTGAACTTGCCGGTCTTGATACCATGCCGATGTTCATTCGCAATCTGAATGATGATGAAGCTACCATTGTCATGGTGGACAGTAACATTCAGAGAGAAGATATCTTTCCAAGCGAAAAGGCAAGGGCGTATAGTATGCGTTACTATGCCATGAAACATCAGGGCATTAAGGGAGATAAGGGTAGTAGCCTTGATATCATGAGTGAGGAAACCGGCGAGAACGCAAAGAAGATTCAGCGATATATCAGACTTGCAAAGCTCTCTGATGAACTGCTTGACTTTGTTGACAGGAAAAAGATTGGTTTTATTCAGGGTGTTGATCTTTCGTATCTGAACGAGGAGCAGCAGCAGTGGGTACTCGATATAATACTCGACAGGAATATATTCCCTAATATAGAGCAGTCGGCAAGACTAAAGGCATCCTGCCGGGAAAATATGCTTACGCAGGAAGAAGTGAGGAACATCATGCTTCCGGAACAGGTGTCGGTAAAGCCAAGAAAAGTAACATTCAAAGCAGACAGATTGGATGACTACTTTAATGATGAATACACAGAAGAGAAGATTACAGAGGTTATAATAAGTCTTTTAGATGAATGGAAGAAAAGAGGTGAGAAGGCATGACAAACATCGTAAATACTGGTAATGCGTCGGTGGATGCGCTGGCAGAAATGAACATCAGTGGAAATGTTACGCCGGTGAATTGGTATAAAACGATTTTACGTGAAAATGGCAAGCCATACCTTCTCGCTATCTGTGTGTTGTCGGAAATCGTGTATTGGTATCGTCCCGTGGAAGTACGGGACGAGCATAGCGGCATGACAATCGGTTACAGAAGAAAATTTCGAGAGGATTTGCTCCAGAAAACCTACAATGATTTTGCCGAGCAGTTTGGAGAATCACGGAGAAGTGTGAAGGCAGCGTTTGACAGACTAGAGGAAATAGGTGTGATCCGTCGTGAATTCCGTAACATAGAAACAAATAGCGGAATGGTTTTAAATAATGTCATGTATATTGATCTATGCGTTGATAAACTTTACACATGTACATATCTGGACATACCAGGAGATGACGAAGATGTAGAAAACACAGGGGAAGGAATACAAAAACAGGCTGAATACCAAGCAAATAAGCCTGTTACAAAATTTTGTACCACCTCCTACAAAACTTTGTATGACCCTCCTACAAAATTTTGTACCACCCCCTACAAAACTTTGTATGACCCTCCTGCAAAATTTTGTACCACCCTCCCACAAAATGATGTACCCCCTCATACAAAGTTTTGTAATACAAATACAGAGAATACTACAGAGAATACAGGGGAGATTACCTATCCTATCATTCCATCAGGCACAGGCGTGAAAACTGATACGATGGATAGGATGGATGAAGTGCGCTCATTTATCAAAGACAATATAGATTATGACGGATTGCTTCATTGCCATCCAACAGAGAAGATGGACATAAATGAATTGGTGGAGCTGATAGTAGAGACTATAGCGGTTAAACAGCCGGTAATCCGTATCAACAAATATGACTTTCCATATGATGTTGTTCGGAGCAGATTGGAGAAGATAGATTTTCATACGATGGAGTATGTGCTGGAATGCCTTCGCAACAATACTACAAAGGTACGCAACATACGAAGCTATATGCTCACGACACTGTATAATGCTCCGGTAACATGTAGTAATTACTATAAAGCAGAAGTAAACCATGACTTCTATGGTAAGTAACGATTCATAGCTGCTGGAAACAGCAGTTGACTATATATTTTTCACCTTCCCTTCCTTTTTGAGGGGCAGGAGGATACACCTGTCTCTCGTTTTAAGGGGATTGTTGCAAGCATGATTCTTTGATATAATCATTGCAACAATTTGACAAATAGGGATTTGTAAAGGGAATAATATTCTATACTTTGGATAGTGTCAGGTTATTTCTAGCAGCTTTAGGATCACTTGAAAAAAAACAAACCATAATTTTGAAATAGATTAAGAGGTGTAAGTATGGGAGAAACGTCCAATTTCTACGAGAAATGTAGTTCGTTAAGTAAAAAAGGGGATGAGAAATCATTAAGAACTCTACTACAGATGGGTATTTCTGGAAATAAAACTGCACGTGTTGCCTTGCGTAAAACAAGAAATAAAAAGCTTCTCAAGACATTAATTGATGAATATCTGGATAACATACCAAGCGAATATAACGCGGGTATCATATTGAATCTTGCAGTGAAGGTTTTGCGTAAAGAATATTTATATGCATATTTGATGGAAATTTTTCACGAAAAGAAAGATTTAAAGGAAATAGGCTTTTTAAAAAGTGTAAAAGATATTCCTTTAAATAAGCAGGAACAAATAGAAGTGAAAAAATACATCATTGATACAAAAGATTTTGATATACGGTTAATATCGCTTATAGCATTGGAAGAAAGAGAAGATATATTATATGCGCTTCTTACTAAGGCAATGGATGACGGATTAGATGCACGCACAACCAAAATCTTTTTGGCTAATAAGGATTATTTACAATTAATACAACCAGAACTTCGCGAGGCTATTGAAAAACGAGTTGATGGAACATCAATATTTGCAACGTATCTTGATTTAAAGGAAAAGGATAATCAGAAGTGTATAGCAGATTTTGAAAAAATATCATTAATATATTTGGCGGTAAGAGAAAATGTATGGGACTATGGTGAGATAGATTTTTACCATAATAGTATTTCAATCGCTTTTAAATTGTGTAAAAACGAAGAATTAACATCTTCTGATTGGGAAGTAATTAAAGCGAGTGTTGATGAAGAACTATTAGGCGTGCATGATGGAAACAATGCAACAAAAATGCTTTTTGATTTGTTGCTAATTTTATCAAAATATGATTATTCATATGCAGAAGCAAAATTGATAACGATATACAATAGAACAGCTTTATATTCTTCAAAAGCACTTGACATTTTGGGAGAATTACATTCTGAGTTTGCGTATAAAGAGTTTTTAAAAAAGATAATAATTGCTGAGCAAGAAACTGAATGTTTTCATACGGCTGTAAAGTTGATCAGTTTTTTCCCTGAGCGAGAAAAAAATATTATTGAATATATAAAAATCCTTGATGATAGTCGTTTAATAGATGTAATTCATGAAAAAGCTCAAAAAGCACTTGCTAATAAAAATGAAATTGTAGATGAAAGTATTGAAGGAATACCTTTCGTAGGGAAAAAATGTTCTGTATTAAGCAATAATATAGTGCTAAATGAATTACTAATAAAACTTGGAGAACAAATAAAGGCAACTCAATTTTTTGCGGCAGTGGGTTTTTCATTTAGCAGTGGATTGCGCTTGATAAAACCGTTAATGGATCAAATCCGTAGTAATAACGGTAAGATTGAATTAGTTGTAGGATCGCTTCAAAATTACGGATCCAGTAGAAAGAATACAAAGATTGATAGGAATAGTGTAATTGCACTTAATAATTTCAGAAATGAATATCCATTGACGTTGTATACATACCAGAATTCTTTTTATCATGGTAAGTTTTATTACATTGCTAATGATAATAAGTCATTTGTAATTATTGGTTCGTCTAATATAAGTAAAACGGCATATTTAAATAACTATGAATTAAATCTGCTGTTTGAAATAGATTGTAATAACCCCGAAGAACAGGATTTTATTAACTGGTTCGAAAAATTTAAATCAGAGTGTATAAAAATTGAAGAATTGAACGCTGAAGAATATGACGCATTAGATTGGGATAGTGAGCTTGATATTTATGAGGAAAGAACAATTAACAGGATGTCTCAGGATGATGTGAGAAATAAAATATCGGAATTAACAGATGAGGATACAAAATTTAGACTTAATGCGTGGCTTGAACATGATCCGACAGAAATTTTTTCCAATATAGGAGTTCCGTCATTACAGGAATATATTGTTTTTCTGTATCCAGGATTTGGTTTGGCAGTATTTGAATCGTTTGTTCCTGGAAATGCGTACTATGCGTTTCGTTATACAGAGTTTGAAAAATTATTGAATCAAGTATCTACTTTGACCAAAACCCAGATGTTAATGAATAGTGCATTTCTTAATAGAGGTTATCATTTGCAGGATAACGTAAAAACCAAAGAAAAGATAAATTTACTTTTTGCACAAAAGTAGGAGAGAAAAAGAATATTTATCCTGAAGCAAAGACTGGTAAAGAAAAGTGGTATTCAGATTATAGAGGAATAATCGAAAGATATTATTCTGGCAAATATATGTATGGCTGATGTAAAAATGAAATTTTATTTTTGTGAAAAACTAGACAATTTCCAGTTTGCAGGCAAGAAACAAATCAGACAATTTTATAAAAAAACAGCGTTAGAGCATTTATGTGTAAAAGCATGAATGCTCTTTTTTTGTCTCTTCAAGGACAAAGAACAAGAAAGCAGCTTTTGGACAAATTGTCCAGAGGTTCAAATAAAAATGAAGGAGGACACCTGATGTATAGCAAAAATGGTATTCCGTGGGTAAGACCACCCACACATGACAAGAAGCACAGAGAAAATAATATCGGGAGGACAGAACAATGGTCGATGAATTGACGCAGGAGTCGTTCCAGACAGGAAAGGCGATTGTGACTGTCAGTGTAGATTTGATTACTGCCATTGCAGATGCGTGCAAGCGGTCTGAACAGCAGAATCCTGGTATGAGCGAGGAACAGAAGGAGACATTGCTCGGCAAGGTTGTCGATAAGGTAATGTCGAATTATAAGGAAACGCATGGCTCATGGAGAACATGAACAATCTGACAGAGGAAGCAAAGAAGAGTTACATTTCAGCGGAAACCGTGCTGGAGACCGAGGAGCAGATGAACAGAGCGGAAACGGAGATCCGGGAGCGAATGGGCGAGATGGAGAACATGACATCGGTAGAGAGGTATCAGTTCCAGAGGAAGATATACGACAAGTATCTGGCATAAGCCATCCGGAGCTTTTCGATGAGAATATCCCAGAAGTATATGAGGGCGAAAAACCAGAGCTTTTTGCAAGACAGATACTTGCCATGACGACCGGATGTGATATGGATGGAAGTGTCCTTGCTGATGCTGGAGAGCATAAGTTCCGACCGGAGTATGCGATAGAGACATATAATGACAATCCAGATGGTTATGCAGAAGTCGCAAAGGGAGTTACATTCACTACGGTATATGGTGATGTGCGGCTTGACAGGGTATCACAGTACGATGTGGGACGTTTTAATCTGACGGAGGAACAGTTTACGGGAACGCTTCTTGAAGGAAAAGACGGACTTGATAAGGGACAGAAGATCGTATTTGAAAAAGAGGATATCATGGCAGTTCATGTGGACTACCGGGATATTGATGTCTGTGCCGATACATCCCTGATGAACGAGGCTTATGCGGACAGAAAAATGGAAATGGAGAATCCGGAACATGACAGGACTTACCGCTGTTATGTGGATGGAGATAAAAGTGCCTTTGATGTCTGCCTTTTTAAGGATGAAGATGGAAAGAAACATTTCTACATTGAAGATACAACAGATTATCCGCTGATAACAGGTGAGCTGCCAAATGAGACGGAGTTTACACCCGGTACTGCGGTGTTACTCATGAATGACATGGGTGAGTGCTACGACGGAAGCAGAGAATTTATAGTGTATGATGTTCATATGTCCGAGAGGACAGAAGAGCTGATGGATAAGAGCAGAAAGGAAGAACTATTCCCGACTGCTCTTTTTGTTTCCGAGATACGGGAACATGGAACAGCCATACACCAGTATGATTGCTGCGATGATTTTAATGCAAAGACGTTTGGTGAGAGTATAAGGGACAGAAATGAGGAACATGGTATAAGAACCATGGTATCTGTTGCGATGAAGAAGCAGCCAGAGAAAGTGCATGAGGTATCAAAGTCACAGCAGGATGTAGTGGAAGCGTTCCGGGCAAAGACGAGAGATCTGTTCCATGAGCTTGACGGGCAGAATGCGGAGAGTATCGAATCCATGGTACGAGGTCATGTGGAGGATGCTTTGCAGACGTTTGACATAGATGCCCAGGTGGTGGATGTGGTTCTTGTTGGAAGCAGGTGCCGAGGTATCGAGCATGAGGATTCGGACGTAGATGTGGTCGTAGAATACTACGGAAGTGAGAGGGAAGATTCCCTGTTCAATATCCTGAATGAAGAAGGACTGTCCATAGGCGGCAGAAACATCGACATCAATCCGATCACAAAGGATAGGAGCGGTACGCTTGAGACCTATCTGCCGGAGGTGGAGAAGTATCTGGCGGAGAAAGCACAGAGCATGGAGCAGCCATCAAGAGATATGGTGGGCGAAGTGGTAAAGGAACGGGAATCTAAAGAAAAGCAGAAGAAGGAAGAAGCAAAGAAAGAGCGACCGGAAAAGCATAAGACGGGGAAATTTGCTAATTTCTCCATGCAGAAAAGTGACGACAGCGAAAAGTATTACCTGTATGCCGACATCAAATATCCAAGCGGCGATATCGAGCGGCACAAGCCGATTGCAGAGTTTCCAGATAAGGGGCAGGCAGAAGAGTTCTGCAAGAGAAGAGGCATTACCTGTGATGATGTGACGGATAATCTGGAGAACGTGATTCGCCATAAAAAGCACATGGCAAATGACAAAGGTACGCAGTCACCCAGCCGGGAAACTGGAAGAAAACGCAGTGACATAGGAGACGAATAAGAGAGAAAGGACACGGATAGATGGATAAGAAATCAAGTGAGTATAAACTGATCAGGATGGCAGACACCAGTTTTCTGTTCTGTATCATATTTGAAGTAGTGGGAATCATGACAGTGATGTTCCTCGGAACACTGGGCGCACAGATGGCAATATATTTCATGACAATGTTTTTTGCAGTGTTCATGGCAAGGAAGAGACGAGCGGAATTTACCATACCTTTTGAGAAGCCGAAGGCAGGAATGCTTTTACAGCGTATAGGAATATCCGTATGAGGTATACCGATTGCACTTATGTTAGCGGCACTTGCTTCGCTTCTGTCATCTGCAGGGGCAGACAGTTCAGAGGACATAACGAAATATCCGGTGTGGCTTGCCATAATAGCATTCGCTATCGTGCCGGCAGTTGTGGAAGAGTATGTGTTCCGTGGTTTGATACTTGGAGCCTATATGAAGGTTGATATGAGAGCTGCAGTCGTGATCAGCAGTCTGTTCTTTGCACTGCTTCACTTCTCACTTGGTTCGATCCTATATGGTTTTTTCTATGGCTGTTTATTTGCCCTTATACGGATTGCAACAGGCAGTATGATATATTCCATGGCTATGCACCTGGTATTCAATGCTGTCAACGTGATGGTTGCTTATATGGGAACATTCCTAATACCAGGATGGATCGTTGCACTATTGCTTGTGGCAGGACTTGCCGGTTTCATTACTCTCTGTATCCTGTTCTTTCGAAAACATCCGGTGGAGTTTACAGGAAGCGGGTATAAGAGACATGAACTTGTGACTAAGGAAGGTTATATGACTATGGCAGTCTGTATGGCGGTTACGAGTATGCTTTTGATGATGTAAAGGAATAGATTTTGAATGGTTGCACCTCATGGCTACTTCGGTGGCTGTGGGGTGTTTTTTATTTGGTATGTATCGCAAGATGTTGGGAGTATTAATTGCGGATTTGATAGAAAAATGATATTATTTTAATGAGTAGTGCGGTATTAGACATGGCAAATATGAGAAATCACTCTTTGGGTAAAATTAAGCAATAGATAAAAGTGCTTGGCTTGTTTGCGGGTGACACATATCATAGTTAAAAAGAGAAAAAAAGATATAATTTTTTGTTTTTATTGGAGGGGAAATTATGAAGTTTTTACATTTATCAGATATCCATTTTGATCCTGTAAATGATGGTGAAGATACGGTAAATCTTCGAAACCAATTTATACTGTATCTTAAAGAAAAAAACATAATTGTAGATGAACTTTTTTTTACGGGTGATTTTCGGCATGCACGTAATCAACAAAGTCAACAGGAAGAGGTCGTTGCTCAAAATGCGTGTGACTTTTTGTTATCCATTGCATCTAGTGTAATAGAGGACAAAGAGAACATATACAAACACATACATATTGTGCAGGGAAATCATGATTTGTCAAGGGGCAATGTTGAATTACTCGACGAGATATATGAAGAATACGATCCACATAAAGCAAACTTTAAAGAGATAATGAAAGATGGGCGGACGGCGTTAAATATATTGCTGTCTCGTTTTTCCTTTTTTCAACTGTGTGTAGATCTGTTAAAAAATGATGTATGGAATAATTGGATGGAGGGAGAAGTGTGTCCTGTGAAAGAACTTGAGGATTGCAGTATAATATACATTAATACTGCAATTGCAAGTGGACGCGATGAAGAACGGGGGAAATTATATGTAGGTCGTCAATATATTGCAAATGCTTTTCGAAGGGTAAAAGAGAAAAATTCAGATAAGCCTATAATTGTACTTGCACATAATGTTATTGATGATATTGAGAGAGATGAGCGGAATAAAATAAAAAATTTAATTAATGATTTAGGAACCCCTGTTATTTGGTTGTGCGGAGATTCCCATGATACAGAATATAATAATTCGTATAATGTTGCGTATATTACTGCTGGTTGTCTTTTGCAGGAGCGAGGAACTGAGGCAAGTTTTTATGTCGGCGAGATTAATGAAGATGGAGTGAGTTTTGAGGCTCATGGATATGACAGTAAAAATTCAGGTTGGGAATATAAAGAGACCATAACTAAGCGAATTAATAATTCATTACCAGCTACATTAAAAAAACGAAAAAAAAAATTAGGTAAAATCAATAATCTTGCACTTCCCAATAAATACTTTTCAGGCAGAGAGAATGAGTTAAATCAAATTGATAGATATTTTCGAGAAGATGAAATAACGATGGTAAATATATGTCAGACGATTTCTGGATTGGGAGGTGTAGGAAAGACACAATTAGCGTTAGAGTATGGTTATCGTTTTGGAGGAAATTATCCAGATGCGGTTTGGTTTATTGCTGCTGATGGGGTGATTTCAATTTACAAAAGTTTTATTCAGCTTGCAATGACTGTAGGTATCTCATTACCATCAAAATACAAGATTGAAGACTTGCAAGCAGCCGTTAGAAATTGGCTTATCAATCATGATAAGTGGTTGTTGATTATTGATAATCTTGAAAGCTTTGCAGATATAGAAGCTTATTTGCCTAATGTATTAAAGGGGCATTTTATTATTACAACCAGAGATACAGGTATTGATATTGGTGTTAAATATCCATTAGATGTCTTTTCGGATGAAGAGGCAATAAATTTTTTGAAAAATCGTATATATGGTAAGGGATACAAAAAAGAATATGATTTTGAAGATTTTGAAAGCATGGCACCTGAACTTGTAAATCGATTAGGTAACTTGCCGCTTGCACTAGAACAAGCTGGTGCATATATTTTTGTTACAAAATGTTCAATAACAGAATATTTAAATATTTTGGAAGAGAATGGGTTAGGAGTATTTGATGAAGATGAGGATTATGCAACACCTTTGTATTATGAGAAAGTGGTAAATACGACTTGGAATGTTTCTATTAATAACATTGCAGATGAGGGTGCAAAGCAGTTATTTTATCTTTGCGCTTATATGGCTTCCGAGAAGATACCGATTAATTTCTTTATTCAGACAAGAGATAAATTACCGATTCCTTTAAGTGATGATTTGGGAAATGGACTTTTCAAGAATAGAATCGTTACAGAGTTGAGAAAATACTCCCTTACAGGAGGTAATGCAGAATATATAAATGTTCATCGATTGGTTCAAGAAGTTGTGAGAAATCAATTGAGTGACGATAAAAAGTGGCTAAATCTATGTTATTTATGTATTGGTGAATATCTGCCAACAAGCTATGAGGAAAAGCAGTCTAGAATACAGTTTATGGAGATTTCTAATCATTGTGAAAGCGTATTAAACAATCTGAAAAATGTGGAAAAAGATGAATACTATTCAACAATTCTTTTTAACATGGGATATGGATATTATGTGAATGGAAGTTACAAAAAATCATATGAATCGCATATGCATGAATTGAGTGTTATAAAAGAGGTATTTCCCCAAAGATTAAAATCTATTGCGCGCTCGTATGTACATATAGGGTTGGCATGTTTTTTTCAGGGAAATTATAAGGAGGCGAAGGACTATTATATTGAAGCCATTGATATTATAAAAAAGTTTGATGATTGTGATAGAGAATTGGCTGAAATATACAATAATCTTGCGCTGGTGTATAGAAGACAAGGAAAATATGAAGATGCAATTAATACATATTTGGAAAGTTTAGATTTAAAGAAAAAGGTATATAAGTGTGAAAATAATAGTATAGCGGAGACTTATAATAATATTGGGGTGGTCCGTTATTGGAATGGGCAATATAAGGATGCACTTGATTGGCATTTTGAGGCAAAAAGAATTAGGGAGGGTATTCTGCCACCTAATCATCCAGATTTGGCAGAGACTTATAATAATATTGGTGTTGTATATTTTGCAAAAAAGAAATACTCAAAAGCATATAATTATTATGAAAAAGCATTGAGGATCAGAAAAGAGATTTTAGGGGAAGAACATCCGGAGACTACAATGACATATGATAATATAGCATCATATTTTGCGGTCATTAAGGAGTATGATAAGGCTATTGAGTATTTTAACAGGACATTAAAGATTCGACAGGAGAAATTGGGCGAGAATCATGTGGATACGGCGGCTACATATAATAATATGGCTTATGTATACCGACATCGAAATGATGAAGCAGATGAAAAAACAGTTGGATTAAGAAAACGTCAAGATGATAAAACAGCAATCAAATATTATAAAAGGTCTCTTGAAATATTTTTTAACAATTTTGGAAAAGAACATCCGCATACTAGGGAGGTAGCTCAAAATTTAGCCGAGATGTATAAAGAGATTAAGAAATTGTAAAGTGATTGATAAAGATCATTTCTTTTATATCAGAAGATACGGTTTTTGTTATCAGGATACAACACACTCTATTCGTCTTGATGAAAATGTAACTAGAATGTTTCATGTTGTTGATGACAGCTATTATATAGATGATAAAGGGGTGGACAGAGTATATGTATATAATAATTTTGTTTCTCTGTGTAATGTGGATGGAAGGAAATCAATCGTTTATTCTGTAGATGACACTAAAACAAAATGGATAGACTGTCCAGGCGATGAATCCCCCAAAATTAGGATAATTCAGGCTACAAAGAATTGGTATTATATAGAGCTTGTAGAAAAAATGTGGTAAAGATATTTCCGGGGGAAATGAAAGTGTCAGGTGTAAATAAACTTTTGTTTATCTGTACCTGACACCAATGTGAACCTTATTTTATGACGATGCTATTTGCAGTATTCATGGCAAGAAGCAGAAAAGCGGAGTTTCAGATACCATTTGAACGACCAAAGATGAAAACGCTCCTGCAGAGTATCGGTATCTCAGTATGCTTCTGATGATGTAGCTGATCGGATAGGATTGATAGATGGAATTGCACCTCATGGCTGCTTCGGTGGCTGTGGGGTGTTTTGTGGCTGGGGAATGCCGCACAATGTTGTGGTATTAATTGCGGGTATGAGCGAAAAATGGTATAATCAATGTGTAATTTTTAATTAAAAGTGGTTAGGATTATATAGTATGTGACACAGAAAGAGGGGAAACAAGGGATGGCTTTTGAAGAAGAACTTAAAACATTAATAGAAAGAACAAAAAAGAATGGCACAGATACATCTTATAAAGAATCGTATGAAGCAATAAATAGTAATTTTTATGATATAAAAAAGCAACATGAAATATGGATGAATGATGTTGAAATATTTTTCAATAAATATTTGAAGGATCATATATTATCTTCGAAAATAGATACATGGCTACTTCATAGAAAATATGATCAATTAGTAGCTGCGTTAGAAAGCATATATAGAGACAAGGATTATATAGATAAAAAGAATGGTATATCGACGGTGGAGGTGCCAAGGTATCAAGCAAATTCGTTGCCAGAATATGATGTTTTTATATCTCATGCTAATAAGGATAAAGAGAATTTGATAGAGGAACTATATAAGTCTCTAAAAAAGTTGGGGGTTAAAATATTTTATGACAAAGAAGAACTTGAATGGGGAGATAATTGGAAGGACAGAATCCTTAATGGAACTAAGAAAGCTGAATTTGCAATTATTGTGATTTCAGAAAATTTCTTTGATAGAGAATGGACCGAGAGAGAACTTGGCGAGTTCTTGAATCGTCAAAATAGAAATGGACAGAAATTAATTTTGCCTATTTTACATAATATTTCTGTAGAGCAATTAAAGAAGAAATATCCGACAGTTGCAGATATCCAGGCAATAGATTCGTCTAAATATAGTTGTGATGAGATAGCGCTTTCGTTTGCCAGACAGTTAATCAAACGTTTGAAAAACATTTAGAGAGGAGAGAGTGTGTGGCAAATAGGACGGAAAGAATAGGAATATCACATTGTGGTGAAATTGCAGAACGAAATCATTGGATGTTTAGGGAGCAGCCTATTGATGATGTAGGTATTGATGCTCATATGGAATATGTAGATTCATCTGGGAAACCCAAACAGCTTCTTGCACTACAAATAAAGTCTGGTAGAAGTTGGTTTGAAGAGAAAAATGACAATTGTATTATTTTTCGAAAGATAAATGATAGACAGTACAATTATTGGATAATGAATTCATTACCTTGCATATTGGTTTTGTATAATCCTGATGATAATGTATGTATATGGCAAAAGTTAACGAAAGACACTATTGAAAAAACTAATAATGGGGAGGGAAAAGGTTATTTTGTTAGAGTCCCTCTGGATCAGGTTTTTCTGAATGATACTTCAAATAAGAAATTACTTTTATTTACTAACCTTCCAGAACATGTAATTAACTATAATTTTCTACTCTCTCAAAAAAATTTTATGAAAATTATTCAGGATGGAGGAACAGTAAAATTACATTCTGAAGAGTGGGTAAATAAGAGTAGTGGAAGGGGGGATACAGAGATAATAGTTGATGATGGTAAAGAAGTTCAAAAGTATTCATATCCATATTGGTTTCCTTTTACACCATACACTGAAGTTTTTCCTCGTTTATTTCCATGGGCTAATTTTAAAGCCGATGAGGAATTCTTTGAAGAGGATGATATTGCCCTTTGGAGAGATTTGCATTGTTGGTACGATAAAGAGTCAGGGGATTGGTTGGTTGTAGGAGATTCGTTTGAAGAATTTCGAGCAACACTTGCCCCGATGAGATATATAGATCGAGCAGGAGAAGTTGCTGAATATATGATGGTATTAAGTCTTAATGAGCTAGGCAGATCATTTTTACAAATAGATGAATTTGTGTCAAAAAATCAGCCATATGTTGAAACTCGACCAAATAAATAAGGAGCTAAATGAAAAATATAAAACTAAATGGGCGTAATATAAAACTAAATTATGTAAATGGATATGCTCTTGATCCAAAAGAAAAGTACATAATAAACATCAAAGAAGAGTTGGAATTTCAAAAGGCAATATTGATGGCATTCAGAATCATAGGACCACCACCAGCAATAAAAAATTATCATGCGTGGTTGCATAAAAATGGATTTGACGTTGAGTTCCCAAACCCCACAAATGAGTTTGTGGCGCCATATTATGGTATTAAACCGCTTTGGCGAACAGATTATTCACAGGGGATTGTTATAAAGGCTGAGAACGATGATGATTATTATATCGTAATGGAGTGTAGTGGAAGAAATCAGGGGTACAGGCATACACAAGTCATTTTAACAATGACCGGTTGCCTTTAACAATTATAGTATAAATAATATATATGTATAGAAAAGGGATAGATATAATGATATAATATAAAAGTGAATGATAATATGTGATTATCTTTTATTACCAAGGGAGGGAGTATGTAAATGGCAACCAAAATATGGGTTGGGAAAAGGGAATCTGATATTTTAACGTATCAATATTTTGATGTATCAATTACATTTTGGGGAAGCAATTTAAACAGTAATCATGCTTTTTGTACATCAAATAGAATAAAATGTAATTATGGCAAGGATTTCACAGAGTATGTGTTAAAATTATTAGTTAAATATATTTCTTCAGATAAAAATACTAAAATACATTTTTATAATAATATATTTGCTTATAAATTGATGAGCCTAGAACCGGTATTAAAAAAACATATTGTGAATATAAATTCTAAACATGTTTTAGATCTAACTCGTCATAAGACACTATCGAGAGTTTGGTTACAAAATACAACAGATGTACCAAACTTTGTATGTTTATCAAAGACTGAATGTCACTACAAGCAATTATTAAATAGATATCCTTCATATAATAAATTTGTTATTCAAAAAAATATATCTGGTGGTGGAGACGGAACATATTTAATAGATGAACATAATTGTGAAACAATTATATCAAACCTTGTTGCAAATGATGTATATTTAGTTTCACCGTATTATTCCCCTAGTATTTCTTTAAGCTGTCATTTATTAATAGATAATAAAAATGTAGTTGTTTTCCCGGTTTCAAAACAATTATTAAGTTATGATGATAACAGAATTGCTTATTGCGGAAATAAATATCTTAATAATAGTGATAGCCTAGTTTTAGAAGTGAAGAAAAGGGCTATTGATATTGGAAACAGATTGCTAAAAATTGATTATAGAGGAATCTGCGGATTAGATTTTATTTTTACAAATAATAACATATTGTTTATAGAAATAAATCCTAGATATCAGGGGTCTTCCTATTTAATAAATGCAGTATTGAAAGAAAATAAAATGCCTTCATTATTTGAATTAAACTCTATATGCTTTGATGAAAAATATATTAACAATGATATTATTAGTAGAATAAATGGATTACAGATTTCTATGGAATCATATGTGTATTTCTACAAAACAGGTTTAGCTAATCATAAAAAAAAATATCCTGCTAATGTTTCTATTTTTTATGATGGATTAAATAATGCGGATAGGTTTGAAGAAGGCGTTTATTTATGTCGATATTTTAAAAAACATATATAGAGAGGGGGAAGTCCCCCTCTTGTTATTAAAAAATATTTATATGACATTATTCATTATTTTCTTTATTGTTTATTTGAATATTTCCATTATTATTTATTATTATGTTATTTACAACTATATTACTCTCTCTCAATACTTCTTGATAATGCCCAACTTGTTTAATATCAGAATTATTAGAATGTTTATTTTCTAAATACTCATCTATCATTATCTTTGTTTGAACAGTAGAAAAAACCAGAGAAATAATGCTAATTATATTTGAAATATTATTAGGATCTGAAAATAATTGTATAAAAAGTTCCCATGGGGAATTATGCCGTAGTTCAATTGAATAATTACATTTTTTATCCAAAATTTGATCAATGGTAGTAATTAGTAAAGACAATTTATCTGTTTCATCACCTAATATATTGGTAGCCAAAGAAATTTCTAGTTTCTGACCTGTAACATTATCAAGCAAACTATTCCTAATTTCTGGCAAATAGTTATTTAAATTATCATATTCAAAATCCTGAAAATACATGTTACTTATCCTATTAAGAATATATCTATATAAAGACTGTCTATCATTCATTGAAACATCCTCAATATAGTTAAGCTGTTTACAATAATTTCTTAACATTCGAAATCGTCTTAACTCTATGCTTAGATTAATTCCATTGATTAAAGATGCAAAAGCTTCTTTATACAAATTTTTGCTAATCAAAATATTTGTCAATGGGAAAAAATTATTAGTGAATTTATAAAATCCTTCTAATTTATCAATATTTTGTAAATATTCATCAATTGATATTCCTTCCTTATTTTTAGCTGATGTGACTCTTATCTGATCAGAAGTATTCTTTAAATAATTTAGACCGTTAAAAATATATGGAATAGTAGGAAATGGCAATATCACCTTGTCCAATTTTATATTATCAAATGTTGAAAATTCTAAGTTCATACTTTTTAATTTAACATTTTCCAATAAGGTATTTTTGAATATAGTATTTTCTACAGCTATAGGAATCCATTTACAGTCAACAAATCTACAATCTGTGAAAATAACATCATTCATTGATACACCTTTAAAATTACATTCAATAAAATCAGTTCCTACAAATATACTATTATTAAAACGAGTATAATTAAATCCAGACAATATCCCTTCAAAATCGCAGTTTCGAAAATCGCATGATTGGAAATTGGCATTTAAATAATTACCATCTTCAAATAAAGAGTTACTAAATAACGATCCAGCTAATCCAGCATCCGCATAGTTTACATCTTTAAATTTACAGTCATAAAAGAATGATTGTCGTAAGTTTTTTGTAAAATAGTTGCCACTGATCAGAGCACCTTTATTTACATTTAATGGTGTTGGATTAAAGTATAATTTATTATTCATATGTTCTGTTAATTCAGCAGCTAATTTATATGCTTTATCATCGTCAATATAAAAAAACTTTTCCGTTTCCCTTAATATTTTTTCTAAGTCTTCCATCCACTTTTCTCTCCCGTGTAATATGTTTATTTATAAAAGATAATCACATATTATCCATTAAAAATTAGATGATTTCATACAAAGTGGATGAGATTGTTAGAAATATAGATGTAGCTGTTCGAAATTAGAAATAATTCTGTGAGAATATGAATAGTTTAGAGAATACAGTTGTAAGTAATATAGGGTTACTTATAACTGAAATGTAGCAGGAATAGTGCAAATAAAGCGAAGCAAAGCATATAACATGAAAATTATGCTATGCTTCGCTATTACTAAAAGTTGAAATTATTTCGAGGGTGTTTGGTGGTTAAAATATTTTTTTGCTTGTCTGTTGCAACGTGGGTATAAATTTCAGTTATATTTATTGAACTATGTCCAAGCATTTGTTGTATGTATCGTATATCTACATCAGCTTCTAAAAGACTGGTGGCAAATGTGTGCCTAAATAAATGCGGAGTAATGTGCATATCAATAGCTGCAAGGGTTGTATATTTATTGAGCATTCTGCGTACTGCCTGATCAGTTAAAGGCTTACCTGACTGATTTGCAAAAAAATGATTGCAGTTTTCTATCTCCCGGCAAAATTCGTTTTTATATTCAACCAAAATATTAATAACAGAGATGTTTCCAATTTGAATCATTCGCTCTTTACTTCCCTTACCATATATAAGTATGTTACCATTATATAAATTGACATCATTCGTTCTTAATGTGCAAAGTTCAGATATTCTCATGCCTGTTGCAAATAGCAGTTCAATGACGGCTACATCTCTTAAAGAATTCCTTTTTTGGTAATTAGTTTTGGCAGAATTCTTTTGATTATAAATAGTAGACAAAAGTTTTTCTACAATATTAAGAGGAATTGTTTTAGGTAATATAACAGGTTCGCGAAATCTTACATGAAGTTTATTAAAAGGATTTTTTTCAATCAGGTCCTTGTATTCAAGATAATGGAAGAAGGCTTTTATGGATGCAATTTTTCTTTTTACTGTCTTTGGTTTGTATTTCCGATGAAGTTCGCCAATATAATTTTCTAATATCTCGGTTGAAATATTATTAATATCACAAATAGCAATACTATTATAAAACTGATTTAGATCAATTTTATATGCTTTCAAAGTTTTGGAATCTAAACATTTTTGCGTTTTACAGTACTCTAAATATAGAGTAATGATTGGTTGAGAGGTATTCATAATTATTCTCCTTTGTGTTTATTAGATACAAATAATACAGGAAAATTTAATGGCATTCTACTTGTAATGGGTATTTTTGAAATAAAAAGTAGATGAAAAAATTTCGGGATATAATGGAATAGTATATGTTGTATTTCGTAAATGATAAGACGATCGTAGGTATTTAATGTCCCCTCAAAGAGATGTCTTTAAAACTGCTTTATGATTCTTTCATAAATAGGGGAGCGTACCCGACTATGGAAGGAAGCATAGTGTTTTTCGAGAAGTACGAGTATGTTTATGATGAACACTATGACTGCCACATTTGTATACAGCTGAGACCTCTCAGACGAGAGTATCTATTGTCGGGCGTTTACTGACAAATAGCTGACAAGTATAGAAAAAAGCGGTATTATTTAAATAAGAAAAATTTGACAGATACATCAATACAGAAAGAAATAGAGGAAATCTGGACCATTCTCGTATATGCCTTTTGAGAGTATTGGGATTCAGCCCCTCTGGGATGTCAGGATACGAACCCGAATGATACAATTCAATACACATCATTTTAAACTCATAACTATAAGGACCACATGGTTTCGGGAATGCTTTTGTATGCCAAGACTGATGAAGAGATATATCCGAATAATGTGTATCAGATGAGTGGAAACCAGATTACTGTCAGGACTCTGGATTTGAATTTACCATTTGATGAAATAGCAGGACAGCTAAATACAATAGCAAAAACGCATTTCGATTTATAAAGGAGGCCTCCTATTTGAAAAAGAAAAAAGACGAAATTACCATCCGTTCCAGCGCGGCAGAATACTTGACCTATGTTGCCTCAGTTGGCGATCAGCAGGACAGTATTGAGATGCGCTATGAGGATGAGAATATATGGCTGACACAGAAGATGATGGCAACATTGTACGATGTCGGCACTAACACTATAAATTATCATATTAAGAAAATCTTTGAGGACAGTGAGTTACAAGAGGATTCAGTTATTCGAAAATTTCGAATAACTGCCGCTGACGGAAAAAGCTACAGCACAAATCATTATTCCTTAGAGATGATCATTGCAGTAGGATTTAAGGTAAATTCTGAGCGTGCGGTGCAGTTCCGTAAATGGGTCAATCAAATTGCAAAGGACTATACCATCAAAGGCTGGGTTATGGATGACGAGCGTCTCAAACGCGGAACATATCTGACAGAAAAGTATTTTGATGAGCAGTTAGAACGAATTCGTGAAATTCGAGCAAGCGAAAGAAAGTTTTATCAGAAAATAACTGACCTGTATGCCACAGCCATTGATTACGATAAGAATTCTGCAACTACCAGGAGATTTTACGCAACAGTTCAGAATAAAATGCATTACGCAGTTCATGGTCATACGGCAGCTGAACTGATTGTAGAAAGAGCTGACCATACAAGAGAGCATATGGGATTAACTACTTGGGCAGATGCTCCTGATGGAAAGATTAAGAAAAGTGATGTCACGATTGCGAAGAATTATCTGAGTCAGGATGAAATGAAGCAGCTGAATCGTATGGTTACGGCATACCTGGATTTTGCGGAAAACATGACATTACGGCACATTCCGCTTACGATGCAGGATTGGGAAAAAAGGCTCAATAGCTTCATTGAAATGTTTGATTACGGTATTTTACAGGATGCAGGCAAGGTGACAGCGGAAATTGCAAAGCTTCATGCTGAGACAGAATTTGAAAAATACCGCGTGATCCAAGACAGATTATTCATGTCCGACTTTGATAGGTATATGCTGGAGTTGGAAGAAAGCGCAAAGAAATAGGGACAATATTTCAGGTCGAGACGGTGAAATCCGGCAACTCAACCTTGTCGAGTGTATGGGCTCATCTGAGATAATCACCGGCATGTTATGAGGATATAAGTCGACCTTCACTGTCTCAACTGTCGAGACAGTGGCAGGGAGCAGCAGTGTAAAATTGCCTTGCATTATATAGGTAGCAAAGGCTTTATACAGACTTGTTCCCATAGACTTCGATGGTTAAGACCTTGATATGGATGTCAATTTTTCTACAGATTGCATCTGTTTGTAGCTGTGAATGTGTGGTTTCAGAAGGTATGGACATGTTTCCGTTTTGACAGGATATGTTTCCGCGAACGGGCACAAAGCTTGACATCAATCAGAAGGTATCGTGCCATGTTGAGATGGTATGCTTGATAAGCAAGAAACCTTGAGTTTATGCGGTATTTAGGTGGCTCTGATGGATAATGTGTCCGCAAATAGTTGTACCCATTGTTGTGAAATGAGTTCGTAGTTGGAGAAAGTAGAATTATATGAGAAAAAAAGACGGATTTCAATTTATTATGACTAGGAAATCATTGGTTGTGTATATTGTTTTTACGGTTCTTCTGGGACTATTTCTGTTTTTTGTCATAGGAGATATGGTTGGAAAATGTGCGGCATGCATTGTTTGTCCGATGCTCATTGCATATTTGCTCTATGCGTATTGCAAGGAAAGTAAAGCAGATACGAAAGCTCGTGAGATGAAAGCACAATATATGAATGGCAATTATTTTGAAAGCCCTGAGTGGCATGAGAAATATGTAGCCTATCTCAATGAGCACACATTTGAGAAAACTAAATATCAAAGCATGAAACTGGATTTATTAAAAAGATTTCAAAGACGGGAATATCTTGTCAAAATGATATTGCCATTGTTCCTAATGTTTTGTACCTTGTGTCTTATTCCTTTAGGGCGTTATTA
>ENA-OQNN01001005-OQNN01001005.1-human-gut-metagenome-genome-assembly--contig:-NODE-1005-length-22685-cov-5.762479_pt1 | contig 22685 bp, 15 predicted proteins | sample MGYA00242624_ERZ504870 | MGnify/ENA primary metagenome ERZ504870 (study PRJEB26092, sample SAMD00036379) | human gut metagenome | host: Homo sapiens | study: EMG produced TPA metagenomics assembly of... | reverse complement strand
TGGGCACCAAGCGTGCAGACGGTCAGTTCGTTCTGGCCGGCAACATCCTGGTTCGTCAGCGTGGCACCCACATCATGCCGGGTGAGAACGTTGGCAAGGGCAGCGATGACACCCTGTTTGCTCTGGTTGACGGCACTGTCCGTTTTGAGCGCGTGGGCAAGAGCGGCAAGAAGTGCAGCGTGAAGCAGTAACTTCTGCCTGAAAAACTGCAACCCGAAGAGCCGGACCCTCGTGGCCCGGCTCTTTTTAGGTAACGAAAAAGCCTTTTTGAGAATAGGAGGGGCTGTATGGCAGCACAAACCAATTTTATCGATATCGCCACCATCTGGCTCCATGCGGGCAAGGGCGGCGATGGCGCAGTGAGCTTCCATCGTGAGAAGTTCGTGGCCGCTGGCGGCCCGGATGGCGGCGATGGCGGCCGCGGCGGCGACATCATCTTTGTGGTGGACGATCATCTTTCCACCCTGATGGACTTCCGCTACAAGCGCAAGTACACTGCCCCCGAGGGCGGCAAGGGCGGCGCAAGCCTCTGCCACGGCAAGAATGCCGAGAACCTCATCATCAAGGTGCCGCTGGGCACCGTGATCAAGGACGCGGAGAGCGGGCTGGTCATTGCGGACCTGTCCGATCACACCCCCGTCACCATCGCAAAGGGCGGCCGCGGCGGCTATGGCAACGCACATTTTGCAACGCCTACCCGCCAGATCCCCAAGTTTGCCAAGCCCGGTATGCCCGGCGAGGACATCCAGGTGACGCTGGAGCTGAAGCTGATCGCTGACGTGGGCCTGATCGGCTTCCCCAATGTGGGTAAGTCCACCCTCATCTCTACCATCAGCGCGGCCAAGCCCAAAATCGCGAACTACCACTTCACCACGCTGGTGCCCACCCTGGGTGTCGTGTCGGTGGGTGAGGGCGCAAGCTTTGTCTGTGCCGACATCCCCGGCCTGATCGAGGGTGCCAGTGAGGGTGTCGGTCTGGGCCACGACTTCCTGCGCCATGTGGAGCGCTGCCGCCTGCTGCTGCATGTGGTGGATGTCTCCGGCAGCGAGTGCCGTGAGCCGGTGGAGGACTTTGAAAAGATCAACGAGGAGCTGGCAAAGTTCAGCCCCGAGCTGGCACAGCGCCCCCAGATCGTGGTGGGCAACAAGTGCGACCTGGCCACCGAGGAGCAGATCGAGAGCTTCCGCAGCTATGTGGAGGGCAAGGGCCTGACCTTTGTGCCCATCTCTGCCGCCACCATGCAGGGCGTGCGGGAGCTGCCGGGTCTGGTCTACAACCGCCTGAAGGATATCCCGCCGGTGCCCGTGTTCACCCCTGAGTACAAGAAGCCCGAGCCCAAGGCCAACGACCGTGCTTATACCATCCAGCGGATGGAGGCCCATGTGTGGAGCATCGACGCGCCCTGGCTGGAATATATCCTGGCCGGCAGCAATGTGGATGACTACGAGAGCCTGCAGTATTTCCAGCGTCAGCTGGACGAGAGCGGTATCCTGACCGAACTGGTGGAAAAGGGCGTGCAGGAGAACGACACCATCCTCATTGGTGAATATCAGTTCGATTATATCTTCTAAAGGAAAGGTTTCAGCTCTGTCCAACCTCTCCGTCATCATCGCTTCGCTCGATGCCACCTCCCCTAGTAGGGGAGGCCTTGGCATATCGTCGCATTTTCGAGTGTTGGCGCTTCGCTACTTTTGGCCCTGCTGCCGTCGTTTTTTGCCTTGCGGCAGATGATGGTTTTGGAGCCATAGGCGATGATAGCGAAAAATGAATCTTCTGCCAAAGGCTCCCCTACTAGGGGAGCTGTCACGGCGTTAGCCCGTGACTGAGAGGTTGAATGAAGGATCACCTGATCGGGAGGACAGAGGCGAAGGGTATTACTACGATGAACGAATCGGAAACCATCGACCCCCGTGAGCTGAACCCGCTGGCGCTGGCCTTTGTGGGAGACAGCGTGCTGGAACTGCTGGTGCGCACCCGTCTGGCACGGCACCACCGGATGTCCGCAGGCAAGCTCAATGTGGAAAAGGTCAAGTATGTCTCTGCCCGGGCACAGTTCCGGGAGGAGCAGCTGCTGGAGCCGCTCTTCACAGAGGAGGAGCTGGCCGTGTTCAAGCGGGGCCGCAACGCCAGCAAGGCCAGTGTGGCCAAGCACGCTTCCCCCGAGGAATACCGCGCTTCCACTGGCTTTGAGTGCCTGCTGGGCTGGCTTTACCTCACCGGGCAGATGGCCCGTGTGGAAGAGCTGTTCGATGCCCTGTGGCAGCAGTTTGACCCGAACCAGAAATAAAACGCGAAAGCCCGCTGCTTTCCGCACTGGAAAACAGTGCAGGGAAGGCAGCGGGCTTTCTTATGCGGTGTTACTTCTTGTTCTTGGCACCCTCGTCGTCAGCACCCTTGGTATACTGGTTGGGGTGCTTGTGCTCGTTGGTGGTCTGATTGGTGGTGCGGTTCTGGCTCTGGTTCTTGCAGTTGTTCGTGCGGTTTTCGGTGCGATTCTCGCTGTGGTCCTTCATGGTTCGTTACTCCTTTCGTGAGGGGGCTTTCCCTCACAGCCTTAGTTTTGCCGCGAACGGCGGCTTTATTCATGGGAGGATAAGCTTTCATGCCTACGGAATATTTTGAGCGCCGGGAGCGCGCTCTGCTGGGCGACCGGTTCGATGCTCTCTATGCCGCCCCGCAGGAGACTGCTGCCCGGGGCGTGACGGTCTCGGCCCTGCGTGCCGCGCCGGAGCAGTTTGCCGCGCGGGCAGATTTTCCGGTGGAGCCCTCGCCCTTCTGCAAGGCGGGCTTTGTGGTGCAGGACCCCGCCTTCAAGCCCGGGCGGCACCCCTACCACCATGCGGGCGTGTTCTACTCGCAGGAGCCTTCCGCTTCCAGTGCCGCGCCCCTGCTGGGGGTCCGGCCCGGGATGCGGGTGCTGGATACCTGCGCGGCCCCCGGCGGCAAGAGCAGCCAACTGGCGGCAGCGCTGGGCGGGCAGGGGCTGCTGGTGAGCAACGAGTTCGTTGCCGCCCGCGCCGAGGTGCTCCGGAGCAATCTGGAGCGGATGGGCGTGCCCAACGCCGTGGTGCTGAACGAGGACACCGGCCGAATTGCCGCCGCTCTGCCGGAATTTTTTGACCGTGTTCTCGTGGATGCACCCTGCTCCGGCGAGGGAATGTTCCGCAAGGAAGCCGTGGCTGTGACCCAGCATTGTGAAGCGCTGGTGAAGCAGTGCGCCGCACTGGGGGCACAGATCCTGGACAACGCGGCGGCCTGCCTGGCCCCCGGCGGCGAGATGATCTTCTCCACCTGCACCTTTGCCCCGGAAGAGGACGAGGGACAGGTGGCGGCGTTTTTGCAGCGCCACCCGGAGTTCACGCTGGCCGATGTGTTCGGCAATGTGGATTACAGCTTTGGCAGCCCGGGTGAGGTAAACCGCACCGGCGGCCTGCCGCTGGATGTGAGCAAGGTGCGCCGTATCTGGCCCTGTCAGGGCGGCGAGGGGCATTTTATTGCCCGTCTGGTCAAGGCTGGCACGCCGCGGCCGCTGCCTGCCCCCGGAACCTATACGGCAGAGGAAGAACTCTGGCTGGCTGCTGCCGCAGAGCAGAGCAAAAAGCAGAAGGGAAGCAAGGGCGGCAAGCCTGCCAAGACCCCGGATGCCCGCAGTGCCCGCCGGGAGAGCAGCCGTGCCCTGCGGGAGGCGGTGCAGGGCCGCAGCACCCGCAGCCGGGATGCCGGGGCAGGGGAGGCCACCCCGGCCCAGAGCCTTGCTGCCTGGCAGGAGTTTGCCCGGCAGTATTTCCCGGCGCTGGCGGACCGCCCTGCCGTGGTGCATGGCGGCAGCGTTCTGCTGCCCGTGCCCTTTCCGCAGACGGGACTGCATGTCCTGCGGGCGGGGGTGTTCGTGGGCAGTGTGCAGAAGGGACGTTTTGTGCCGGAGCACCACCTGTTCACGGCGTTCGGCGCGCTCTGCACCAACCGCGAAGCACTGACCCTTGCCGACCCGCGGGTAACGGAGTACCTTTCCGGCCGTGAGATCGCCGCAGACACTGCCGCCGATGGCTGGTGCTGCGTGACCGTGGATGGCTACCCCATGGGCGGCGGCAAGGTGTCGGGCGGACGGGTCAAAAACCATTACCCCAAGGCCCTGCGGCTGCTGTAAATCGGCCTGAAAAGCCGGTTTTCCAACACAAACAGGCGAAAAACACGCCCGGAGCCCTTGAATGGGATTCGTGATTGTGCTACAATAATAGAGTTAGATTTTGTGTGCTGCCACAAGCGGGCGACCACAGCCCGTCTGCCCGCAGGCGGAGATTTCGATAAAACTTTAGGAGGTTCCCATGTCTGGACATAGCAAATGGAACAACATTAAGCGCAAGAAGGAAAAGACCGATGGCGCAAGAGCAAAGGTCTTTACCAAGATCGGCCGCGAGATCAGCGTTGCCGTCCGTGACGGCGGCCCCAACCCGGCTTCCAACAGCAAGCTGGCAGACCTGATCGCCAAGGCAAAGCGCATGAGCGTGCCCAACGATAACATCCAGCGCATCATCAAGAAGGCTGAGGGCGGTGACAAGACCGAGTTCGAGGCCATCACCTACGAGGGCTACGGCCCCGGCGGCGTTGCTGTCATGGTGGAGACCCTGACCGACAACCGCAACCGTACCGCTGCCGACCTGCGCCACTACTTCGACAAGAACGGCGGCAACCTGGGCGCTATGGGCTGTGTGGCCTTCCTGTTCAGCCAGAAGGGTGTCATTGACATCTCTCTGGAGGATAAGGATGCCGATGAGGCCATGATGGATGCTCTGGATGCCGGTGCCGAGGACTTTGATGCAGGCGAAGAGGCTGCTGAGATCACCACCGATCCCGAGAACTACTCCGCTGTGGTCAAGGCCATGGAAGAGAAGGGCTACGAGATCCTGAGCGATGACCTGGCCATGGTCCCCATGACCACCACTCGCCTGACCGACCCCGATCAGCTCAAGGCAATGGGCAAGCTGCTGGATGCCCTGGAGGACAACGACGATGTCCAGAATGTCTGGCACTCTCTCGAGAACGAAGAGGACCTGCCGGAATAATGCTCTGCAGGTCTGAATAAGGACGTAATGAAGCCGCTTTTTGTGTTGTGATGCACAAGGAGCGGCTTTTTACATGGCGGAAGAAGCATCAGCAGGCAACCGCGATCATCTCCTTCGCCCTTAAGTGTTTAGAACCAGCCTCGGCGATGATATTTATCGATAATTGAAACTTTCTGGATTTCATGGTATACTTCTTTTAAGAAAGAGGGTGTTCGGATGCTTTATCCTTTTATGACCTTGAATGATGGGACGGAAATCGTTTATTCCTCGCCAATTCAGAATGGTAATCAGGAGCAGGTAAAGGTACAGATTGAAACACCTGTAGAAAACGGCTTTAAGTCGGCGACCTGCATTCTGCCGGGGTATTTGTGGACCAATAATGGCTATTCTGAAATGGAGATGGCGAGCCTGAAAGAGTTGGTCAAATCAACGGCACATCTTCTGATCCGCTTCTCGCATGAGGGGGGAATCGAAAGTGCCTAGTCTGTTCCGGCTGTTCGGTTATGTGATTTTCTTCTGGAGCAATGAAGGTGCACCGCTGGAACCGGTTCATGTCCATGTTGCAAAGGGTGTTCCGAATGCCAGCGCAACAAAGATCTGGATTACGGAAGCGGGAGGCTGTATCGTGGCCAACAATAACTCGAAGATTCCTGCCAGAACGTTGAGCGCAATTGTAGATGTTCTGGAAAGCCGTTCAAGCTACATTGTGGCACAGTGGAACGATGTGTTTGGTGAATCGAAGTTCTACTGCTGATATTGGTGCAAATTGAGCGCTGCCCCTGTGAAAAAGCTCAGAGGGCGGCGCTTTTTTGCTTTGCGGATTGCGCGGCGGGGGCAAATATGGTACAATGATTTGAAACAGACCACGAAGAAACGAGGTGGCGCACATGGAAGCAAAACGCATCTGCCCGTACTGCATGGGCGAGCTGGAGAGCCGGGTGTCGGTGTGCCCGCACTGCGGCGGGGTACTGGCCGGGCGCAACCCGGCGGGCAGCCTGCCGGTGGGCACGCTGTTGGCCGGGCGGTATACCGTGGGCGAGATGCAGAGCATCGACGGCGAGGGCATCCTGTACCGGGGCGTGGAGAACGTCGGGCGGTTCCGGGTGACCATCAAGGAGTATATGCCCCTGACGCTGTCGGCGGAGCGGGGCACGGACGCGCTGCTCCGGCCCAAGCTGGGCAGCGAGGTGCTGTTCAAGACCACCCGGATGGACTTTGCGGATCTCTACCGTTCCATCCAGCGCATCACCCCCGCAAACGGTCTGGAGGCTGTGCTGGACGTGTTCGAGGAGAACAACACCGTCTACGCCGTGATGGAAAACCCCGGCGGCATCCCGCTGCAGCAGTGGCTGGATGAGCGCCCCAGCCCGGTTTCGGCCGAGACGGCCCGCAATATGCTGCAGCCTGTGTTTGACGGCGTGGCGGCCATGCATCAGGTGGGGCTGGTGCACCGGGGCATCTGCCCGGAAAACATCCGGGTGCTGGAAAACGGCCGGGCACGCCTGACGGGCTACGCCACCGTAGGGCTGCGCACGGCGGGCAGCGGCCTGCACGAGCAGCTGTACGAGGGCTACTCGGCACCGGAGCAGTATTCCACCACCGAATTCGAGGGCCGTTACACCGACGAATACAGCCTTGCCGCCGTGGTCTACCGGATGGTCTGCGGGCAGAGCCCTGTTCCTGCGGCACAGCGGCTGGTGTCGGACTCCAACCCCCGCGCCCGCACGCTGGAACGGGCGGTGCCGGAGTATGTTTCGGATGTGCTCTGGATGGGCCTGCAGCTCAGGCCTGCCGAGCGCATCCAGACCGTGCCCCAGCTGTTCCGGGCACTGAGCAGCCAGGAGTATACCACGGAGCTCACCCAGACTCTGCAGCAGGCCGCCCCGCGCCCTCAGTCCACCGAGGAAGAGGAACGGAAAAAGCATATCCTCAGCCTGCGCAACCTGCTGGCGGCCATCCTGATCCTGCTGGCCATCCTGACATTGCTCATCGTGTGGGGGCTGGTAAATCAGGGGCTGCACACCGCAAAGCCTGCGGAATCCACCCCGGCCTCCGAACCGGCCAGCTCGCTGGTGACAGAGCCGGTGAATCTGGCCCCGGATTTTGTGGGGATGGACTACGATTCGCAGGTGCGCAACAACAACAGCTATGCCGGGGATTACCTGTTCTATGTGACCATGGAATACAGTGATACTGTGGAAAAGGGCAAGATCATCCGTCAGACCCCCGAAGCCGGGGAGGTCATCGAAAAGGGCAGCACCATCGATCTGGTGGTCAGCCGCGGCCCCCAGATGGTGGAGATGCCCAACGTGGCAGGTTTTACCCGGGATGGTGCGGAGCAGCAGCTGGCGCAGGTGGGGCTGAATGCGAGCTTTTATCCCATTTATAACGATGGCTCCTATGTTTCGGGCTGTGTGGCCTATTGCAGCGAGGAGCCAGGTGCCATGGTGGAGGTCGGCTCGACCATCATCGTCTATATGGCAGCAGAGGTGGAGGCCGAGGTGCCCGCCACCCCGCCCGAGACCACAACTCCTTCCGCCGGTGCCACACCGTCTGCCGGGCAGACGGAGCCGCCGGCCGATGGAGCCGGTACCGAATACGATACGAATTGACCCAAAGCGGTCTGCCGGAGAGGGCAGGCCGCTTTCTTGATGAGAACGCTTGAAGAAAATGAATGATTCTGATAGAATTATATTAGAATCATTTAGGGGGTGTGCACTATGATCATCAAGTCGTCTACGGCGCTTCGCAATGACTACGGTTCCATTTCAAATCTGGCGCACGGAGCGGGTGAGCCGATCTACATTACAAAAAATGGAGAGGGTGACCTTGTTGTGATGAGCATTGAAGCATTCGAACAGCGGGAAGAGGCGTTGAAACTCCGGGCAAAGCTGGAAGCAGCGGAACAGGGAAGGCTTGCTGGTGCTCCGGCTTACACGCTGGAGGATTCCAGAAAACGGCTGGAGGAAATCTATCGTCGTGGCTAAGATCGAAATTCTGGAGTCGGCACAGCGGGAACTGGAAGCAATCGCAGAGCTTCACATGAATCTGGTAGGGCCGAATTCTGCCCGAAAGATCACGGATCGAATCTTGGATTCTCTTTCGCGGTTGGAACGTTTCCCGCTGTCGGGTTCGCTTCCAAGAGATGCCGAACTGCTGAAAAGCGGCTATCGCTATGTGATTGCCGGGCAGTATCTCTGCGTCTATCGGCTGATTGTGGATACTGTGTTCGTCTACCATATCGTGCATGGTGCAAGTAATTACCCGGTTTTGTTCAAACGGCTGCTGCAAGAAGAATTGAAGAGAGAAGATTGACGCAAAGCGGCCTGCCGGATAAGGCAGAGCGCTGTTGCTGTTTCTGTGTGGGTTTGTCATTTGCAAGTGGCTTGACAGATGGTTCAAGGCCGGTAAGCACTAACCCCCAGCAAAGCAGGAAGCCCCGTCGGTATAGGCACTACCGATGGGGCTTCTTGCTGCTTGGTGATACCATGGATACGCACCAATTTACATTCGCGACCTTATTATGTGCTGCACAGGTGCAAAAGTCAAGGAGAAATCACCGCCTTCCTCGGGACGAAATGCAGGCTGAAAGGCCATTTTACCGGATATTCGACAATTTGACTTAAAACATTGCCAAATGCTCCAAAATTTGTTACAATGGTGCTGATGATTTGTCCACCGTGGACAAAAAAGCAACGGATGCGTCCGGCTTTCCTGCCGGGGCAGATCTGCGGAACATATTTTTATAAGGGGGCTTTTGCAGATGAAAAAACGATTGATTAGTATGGCACTGGCAGTCAGTCTGGCAGTCAGCATAATGCCTGCACCCGCTCTGGCAACAGTAGGGGGGGGGTAAAAATCCCTCGGAGCCTGACCCGGTAGCGGTGCAGGCTTCGGATGCAGCGTTGACGACCTATGCGAAGCAAGGAAACACATTCACTGAAGGCAATCTTGAATATACTATTACAAAGGCTGCTACTGTTGATGCCCAAGGAGAGGTCAAAGTAAGCGGTTGTGAGAGAAATCTCTCTGGCAATCTCACAATTCCAGATACGGTGACACACAGTAGGCAAGAGTATAAGGTGACATCCATTGAAAAGCGTGTATTTCAAGGTTGTACCAATTTGTCCAGTGTAACGATTTCCAACAATGTGACATCCATTGAAATGTGTGCATTTGACGGCTGCACCAGTTTGACCAATGTGACGATTTCCAGCGGTATGACAGAAATCGGATATCTTGTATTTGGAGAATGTACCAGTTTGAACAACGTGGAGATTCCCAGTAGTGTAACCTCCATTGGAACGTATGCATTTAGCCGCTGCACCAGTTTGACCAATGTGACGATTCCCAGCAGTGTGACAGAAATTGGATATGGTGCTTTTTGTGATTGCTCGAGCTTGCCCAGCGTAACAATTCCCAGCAGTGTAGAGTCGATTGGTGATTGGGCATTTAAGGGCTGCACTAGTTTGAGCAGTGTAACGATTCCCAGTAGTGTAAAGTCGATTGGTGATTCTGCATTTCGCCAATCCGGTTTGACCAGTGTAACGATTCCCAGCAGTGTAGAATCGATTCATGATTATGCATTTTACGATTGTATTAAACTGAGTACAATTTATTATACCGGAACCTCTGCGAAGTGGTGTAGTTTCAATCAGAGTGATACTATCAATTCAAAAGTCTGCTATGTCCATACCCTGACTTTGAACAATCCCGATAACATTGTTGTAGAAAATGGCGATAACCCTGTAAACGACCCTATAAAATTTGAAGTAGCACACCCTGATCTTGCCAAAGGTAAGGATATTACCCTGACCATAAAAGACCCGGATATCGCTAACTACACCTACAAATGGGAGGTCACTGGTGCAACGGCTAATGTATTTGCTGACACCGCATCCTGCACCCTCAACGTAAAGGATGAAGATGTTACCGTATCCCTGACCCGCATCCAGAAGTTGACGGTGGGCGACCTTATCATCACTTTCCCAGATGGCGAGTATGACGGAACCGAGAAGAAAGTGACGGTTACGGACAAGAGCGGCAACGACATTTCCTGCGAGATCACCTATACCAAAGAGGGCGAGACCGGCGGTTCTACGGATGCCCCCAAGGATGCCGGAACCTATAAAGTGACTATCACCATCAAAGGCGGCGAGCATAACGGCGAGGTCATCGAGGCCGGAAGCTTTACCATTGCGTCTGCCACATATAACCTGACGGTGAAGAACGCCGAAGTGACCGTGAAGGATGCTGACGGCAAGGCAGTGGAATTTACCAAGGCCGAGGATGGCACCCTGACGGCTAAAGTTCCGGAAAATGCCGAAGTGACGGTGAAATACACCGCCCCCACCGATGCGATTGTGTTTGACCTGTGGAGCATTAACAGTGATGCGAAGCTGGATGTGAACGTCAAGGAGAACCCCCTGACCTTCAGGATGCCTACACAGGCTGTGACCATCGAGGCCATGACGCAGGATGCCACCATTGAAAGCGAAGGTCCCGGCGTGCTGGGTACCGCTGCCATGATCGGTGTTGCCGGTGCCGGTACGGCTGTGCTGGGTTATACCGGTTACATGATCGGCACGGAACTGTACCTGAACACTGTTCTGCCTGCCGGTGCAGCTATCCCCCAGAACACCACCGAACTGGCAAAACTCCTCTGGACCGAAGCTGGCAAACCCGCCCCTGCCGCTGTGATGGCTGAGGATGCCACCGACGAGCAGAAGGCTCTGACTTGGGCTGTTGAAAGCCAGCTCATCTCCGCCGATAAGCCCGCAGACGCTTCTGTGGGCCGGTGGGAAGTGATCCGGGGGTGGAATAGGGTGAAAGAGATGAAGTGATCCTTCGTACAACCTCTCAGTCGCCTGCGGCGACAGCTCCCCCTTTGGGGGAGTTGGCAAAGCTGTTAGGCTTTGACTGAGAGGGCAAGGCAACTGCCCGGAGAGGGTTCGCCCGCTCCCCTTCACGAAGAGAGAAACCCCAAGAAAATAACGCAGAAAGCCCCATCGGTACGAAAAATACCGGTGGGGCTTTCCGCTTGTTTAGGATAGGAAAGGGAATGGTTCAGGAATGGCCGGGATGCGGGCTTACAGGTTGGTGTAGCCCATGAGGTAGCGGTCTACCTCAGCGGCGCAGTCGCGGCCCTCGCGCAGGCCCCAGACCACAAGGCTCTGGCCCCGGCGCATATCGCCGCAGGCGAACACCTTGTCCACGTTGGTGCGGAAGTGGTCGGTGTCCACACAGCCGCGGCCGGTCAGGCTGACACCGAAGGCATCGGCCACATAGCTCTCGCAGCCCACGAAACCGGCAGCAATGAAGGCCAGCTCACAGTTGTAGGTGAATTCCTCACCGGTGGGCACCATGTTGGTGCGGCCGGTCTCGGGGTCACGCTCGGGTTTGAGGTAGGAGATGACGGCAGCGGTCAGGTTGCCTGCATCGTCCTTGAGGAATTCTTTGACCGTGGTCTGGTAGACACGGGGGTCCTTGCCGAACTTGGCCATGCACTCGGTCTGGCCGTAGTCCACCTTGAGCACCCGGGGCCACTCGGGCCAGGGGTTGCTGGCGGCACGCTCCTTGGGGGGCTGCGGCATCATTTCCAGAGCCACCAGATCAGTGCAGCCCTGCCGCAGGGCCGTGCCCTGGCAGTCGTTGCCGGTGTCGCCGCCGCCGATGACCAGAACATTTTTGCCCTTGGCATCAATGGCCCTGCCGTCGGCAAATTTGCTGTCCAGCAGGCTCTTTGTCACGCTGGTGAGGTAATCCACGGCAAAGTGCACGCCGTTGGCATCCCGGCCCGGAACGTTCAGGTCACGGGCCTTTTTGGCACCGCAGCAGAGCACCACGGCATCGTAGCTGTTCAGGATGCTCTCGGCATCCACGGCACCGCCCACATCCATGCTGGTGCGGAACTCCACGCCCTCGGCCTGCATGATCCTGATGCGGCGCTCGATGACGGCTTTGTCCAGCTTCATGTTGGGGATGCCGTACATCAGCAGGCCGCCCACACGGTCGGCGCGCTCAAACACGGTGACGGCGTGGCCCCGGATGTTCAGGTACTCGGCCACCGAAAGACCGGCCGGGCCGCTGCCGATGACGGCCACGCTCTTGCCGGTGCGGGCCGGGGGAGGGGCGGCGTGGAGCCAGCCTTTGGCGTAGCCTGTTTCCACGATGGCGTGCTCGTTCTCACGCACGGTCACGCTGCTGCCGGTCACGTCACCGCAGGTGCAGGCGGCCTCGCACAGGGCGGGGCAGACCCGGCTGGTGAACTCCGGGAAGCGGTTGGTGGCGCGCAGACGGTGGAGCGCCAGCTCCCACTTGCCCTGATAGACCAGGTCGTTCCACTCGGGGATCAGGTTGTTCAGCGGACAGCCCGATGCCATGCCGCCGATCATCATGCCGGCCTGGCAGAAGGGCACGCCGCAGTCCATGCAGCGGGCGGCCTGGGTCTGCTGCTCCTCGCGGGAGAGCCAGACGTGAAACTCGTTGAAATTTTCAATGCGCTCCAGCGGCGGGACATCCGTGCTGGTCTTGCGCGTGTAATCCATAAATCCAGTGATCTTGCCCATGATCCAGCCCTCCTTACTTCTTCTTCTGCACAGCGTAGAATGCTTCGATCTGTGCCTGTTCGCCGTCCAGGCCGCGCTCCTCCATGGAAGCGATGACCCGGAGCATCCGGTCGTAGTCGTAGGGGAGGACTTTCTTGAACTTGGGCAGGTACTCGCTGAAGTTGTCCAGGATCTCCTTGCCGCGGGGGGAGCCGGTGGCTTCCACATGCTCGCGGATGAGCTCCTTCAGGGCGGCAACATCGTACTTGTGCTCCACAGGCTCCAGGCTCACGGTCTCCTTGTTGACCCGCTGGTAGAAATCCCAGTTCTCGTCCAGAACGTAGGCCACGCCGCCGGTCATGCCGGCCGCGAAGTTCTTGCCGGTCTGGCCCAGGACCACGACAGTGCCGCCGGTCATGTACTCGCAGCCGTGGTCACCCACGCCCTCGACAACGGCGGTCGCGCCGCTGTTGCGGACGCAGAAGCGCTCACCGGCCACGCCGGAGACGAAGGCCTTGCCGCTGGTGGCACCGTAAAGGGCCACATTGCCGGTGATGATGTTTTCCTCGGGCTTGTAACCGATGCCCTCGGGCGGGCGGACGATGATCTTGCCGCCGGACAGGCCCTTGCCCATGTAGTCGTTGCAGTCGCCGGTCAGGCTGAGGGTCAGGCCCTTGGGGATGAACGCGCCAAAGCTCTGGCCGCCTGCACCGGTGCACTCGGCGGTGTAGACATCGTCTGGCAGGGAGCTGCCGTACTTGCGGGTGATCTCGCTGCCAAAGATGGCACCCAGGGCGCGGTCGGTGTTGGAGACCTCCAGCCGGACACTCTGGGGTGCCTTGCTGCCCAGTTTGAACTTCTTCATCAGCACCTTCATGTCGAGGGTGTTCTCAAGGTGGAAGTCATAGGTATCGGCAGGCACAAAGTGGATGTTGCTGTTTGCAATGGCCGGGTTGTGCAGGATGCAGTCCAGATTCATCTTGGCGGCACGGCTGCCGGCAGCGCTGGGTTTGACATGAAGCAGGTCGGTGCGGCCCACCAGCTCGTCGATGGTGCGCACGCCCAGCTTGGCCATGTACTCCCGCAGCTCCTGCGCCACAAAGGTCAGGTAGTTGATGATATATTCGGGCTTGCCCTTGAACCGCTTGCGCAGCTCGGGGTTCTGGGTGCAGATGCCCATGGGGCAGGTGTCCAGGTTGCAGACACGCATCATCACGCAGCCTTCGCACATCAGCAGGGAGGTGCCGAAGCCGAACTCCTCAGCGCCCAGCATACAGCTGATGGCAACATCGCGGCCGGAGAGCAGCTTGGAGTCGCTCTCAATGCGGACGCGGCTGCGCAGGCCGTTCAGGATCAGGGTCTGGTGGGTCTCGGCGATGCCCAGCTCCCAGGGCAGGCCTGCATTCTTGATGGAGGTGCGGGGGGCTGCACCGGTGCCGCCGTCGTAACCGGAGACGAGGATGACCTGTGCGCCGCCCTTGGCAACACCGGCGGCAATGGTGCCGACACCGGCCTCGCTGACCAGCTTCACGTTGATGTTGGCATGGCGGTTGGCGTTTTTCAGGTCATAAATCAGCTCGGCCAGATCCTCGATGGAGTAGATGTCGTGGTGGGGCGGGGGAGAGATCAGGCCCACGCCGGTGGTGCTGTGGCGGGTCTTGGCGATCCAGGGGTAGACCTTGGCACCAGGCAGGTTGCCGCCCTCGCCGGGCTTTGCGCCCTGTGCCAGCTTGATCTGGATCTCCTCGGCGGAGACCAGATACTTGCTGGTCACACCGAAGCGGGCCGAGGCTACCTGCTTGATCTTGGAATTGCTCTCGCTCTGGTAGCGCTCCTCGGGCTCACCGCCCTCACCGGTGTTGCTCCGGCCGCCCAGACGATTCAGGGCGATGGCGATGGTCTCGTGGGCCTCGCTGCTCAGGGCACCGTAGCTCATGGCAGCGGCTTTGAACCGCTTGACGATGGAGCTGACAGGCTCCACCTCCTCAAGGGGGATGCCGCCGTTGGGGTCATAGCTGAAGTCCAGCAGGCTGCGCAGGTGCACGCCCTCGGCACCCATGTTGTCCACGGTGCGGGTGAAGTCTTTGAAGGCCTTGTAGTCGCCCGTGAAGCAGGATTTCTGGAACAGATGGATGGTCTGCGGGGTGAAGAGATGCTCTTCCTTGCCGCTGCGGAACTTGTGAGCACCGCCGTCGGCCAGCTCCATGTTGATATCCAGACCCAGCGGGTCAAAGGCGGCGTTGTGGGCAGCTTCCACATCCGCCTGAATGTCCTCCAGACCGATGCCGCCCACACGGCTGACCGTGCCGGTGAAGTACTTGTCGATGACATCCTTGGAGATGCCGACCGCCTCAAAGATCTGGCTGCTCTGGTAGCTCTGGATGGTGGAGATGCCCATTTTGGAGGCGATCTTCACGATGCCGTTCAGCACAGCCTTGTTGTAGTCATCCACGGCGGCGTAGTAATCCTTGTCCAGCAGACCCTCGTCGATGAGCTGGGCAATGGTGTCGTGGGCCAGATAGGGGTTGACGGCGCAGGCACCGTAGCCCAGCAGGGTGGCAAAGTGGTGCACCTCGTGGGGCTCGGCGCTCTCAAGGATGAGGGCCATGGCCGTGCTCTTCTTGGTACGGATGAGGTACTGGGACACGGCAGAAACCGCCAGCAGGCTGGGGATGGAAACATGGTACTCGTCGATGTCGCGGTCAGAGAGGATGATGATGTTGGCACCGTCCTTGTAGGCGCGGTCCACCTCCAGGAATACGCGGTCGATGGCCTTTTCCAGGCTGGTGTTCTTATAGTAATTGATGGACACCGTGGCGGTCTTGAAGCCGGGCACGTTCATGTGCTTGATCTTGAGCAGATCGGTGCTGGTCAGGATGGGGTTGTGCACCTTGAGCACCTTGCAGTTCTCGGGCTTGTCCTCCAGCAGGTTGCCGTGGGCACCCACATAGACGCTGGTGGAGGTGACCACCTTCTCACGGATGGCATCAATGGGCGGGTTGGTGACCTGTGCGAACCGCTGCTTGAAGTAGTTGAACAGCGGGGGGTGCTGGTCGCTCAGGACAGCCAGCGGGGTGTCAGTGCCCATGGCTCCGGAAGGCTCGGCACCGGCCCGGGCCATGGGCAGGATCAGCTCCTTGATTTCCTCGTATTTGTAGCCAAAGACCTTCTGCAGGCGGGTCAGCTCCTCGCCGGTGTAGCTGGGGACCTTGATGTTGGGGATCTTCAGGTCCTTCAGCCGGACCAGATTCCGGTCAATCCACTCGCCGTAGGGCTCGCGGCTGGCGTAGTATTCCTTCAGCTTCTCGTCATCCACGACCTCGCCCTTGACGGTATCCACCAGCAGCATCTTGCCGGGGCGCAGGCGGTCTTTCATCAGGATGTTGTCGGGGGCGCAGGGCAGCACGCCCACCTCGGAGGACAGGATCATCCGGCCGTCCTTGGTGATATAGTAGCGGCTGGGACGCAGACCATTGCGGTCCAGCACCGCGCCCACCACATCGCCGTCAGAGAAGAGGATGGCGGCGGGGCCGTCCCAGGGCTCCAGCATGGTGGCGTAATACTGGTAGAAATCGCGCTTCTTCTGGCTGATGTTCTTGTTGTTCTCCCAGGGCTCGGGGATGGTGATCATCACAGCCAGGGGCAGATCCATGCCGTTCATCACCATGAATTCCAGCGCGTTGTCCAGCATGGCGGAGTCCGAGCCGGAGGTGTTGATGATGGGCAGGATCTTGTTCATGTCGTCCTGCAGGATGGGGCTCTCGATGCTCTCCTCACGGGCCAGCATGGCATCGGTGTTGCCCTTGATGGTGTTGATCTCGCCGTTGTGTAGGATGAACCGGTTGGGGTGGGCACGCATCCAGCTGGGGTTGGTGTTGGTAGAAAAGCGGCTGTGCACCATGCCGATGGCGGACTCGTAATCCTCGTCCTGCAGGTCAAGGTAGAACAGGCGCAGATCGTGCACCAGGAACATGCCCTTGTAGACGATGGTGCGGCTGGACAGGCTGGGCACATAGGTGCCGTTGCTGGCCTGCTCGAACACCCGGCGGATGATGTAGAGCCTGCGGTCAAAATCAATGCCCCTGCTCACACGGGCAGGCTTTTTGATGAAGCACTGCCAGATGGAGGGCATACAGTCCCGGGCCTTCTGGCCCACGGCATCGGGGTCTACCGGCACCCTGCGCCATGCCAGAAACTCAAGCCCCTCCTTGCGGGTGACCAGCTCAAACAGCTTCATGGCCTGTGCCCGCAGGTGCTCGTTCTGGGGGAAGAAGAACATGCCGACACCGTATTCCCGCTCGTTGCCCAGGCTGATGTTCAGCTCATCGGCCACCTTGGAAAAGAACTTGTGGCTGATCTGCAGCATGATGCCCACGCCGTCGCCGGTCTTGCCCTCGGCATCCTTGCCGGCGCGGTGCTCCAGCCGTTCCACGATGCTCAGGGCATCGCTGACCGTCTGATGGCTCTTGCGGCCCTTGATGTCCACCACCGCGCCGATGCCGCAGGCATCGTGCTCGAACTGAGGGTCATACAGGCCAAGAGGCGTGGCGTTTTCCGTAAATTGATCCATTGCCTTTCCCATCCTTATCTCTCAAAATATCCTCCGGGCCGCGGCACATTCCGCAGCCGATCTTGCACAGAAAACAAAAAAGCGCCCCAGAAGGGTATAGAATACCCTTCTGGAACGCCTTTGTTCCGTTAGCTTTATTATAATGATTCGTGAAGATTGTTCAAGTGACAGCTGCGCCAAACTTGATGCCCTGAAGTCCGGTCATCTTGTGCGCTTTGATGGAATGATGAACGCATTTCATCAAAACCTTGAAAAAACCGCCGCATCCGGCTGCCGGTCTGGGGCAGGGGATGCGGCGGTTTGCGTATGATTGCGGGGCGTTTCTGTCCTTAGTGCTTTGCGGCGCGCTGTTTGCGGTCGAAGAACCACCCGCATACCAACAGACCGATGCCAAAGATCAGAAGCACGGCAGCCAGCCAATCGGTGGTACCGGTCTGGATCAGGGTCACGGTCGTGGTGTTCTGCGTGGGCGTTTCCTCCGGCTGGGCCAACGACGCGGACGTGTCAGTCTGAGCCGGTTCCTCCGCAGGCAGCTCGCCGGGGGCCTCTGTTTCCTCTGTTTCCTCGGTTTCCTCGGGGATCTCGGGGATCTCGGGTTCCTCAGGCTCCTCGGGGGTCTCGGGGGTCTCCGGCCCCTCAGGCTCCTCGGGGATCTCGGGGGTCTCCGGGTCTACGGGAACGACCGGAACATAGGGGTCGTCCGGGCTGTTCTTCAGGTTGGTAAAGACGACCTTGGCGGTGTCGTTCTGGGGCACAACGCCGGTCTCTGCAGGGTTGAGATTCAGCAGGGTCCAGCCGTCCTGAGCGGTTTCGGTGATGGTATAGCCGATGCCTGCGGGCAGGTTCGAGAGCGTGATGCTCTCGCCGCTTTTCAGGGTGAAGGATGCCTTGCCGTTTTTGAACGGGATACCGCACCATTTGTCGTTGATCGTGGTGATGGCATCATCATCCAGCGTGAGCTCAAAGGTGAACACGGTGTCATAGTCGCTCGGCAGCAGTTCACCGACCGTCTCTTTGCAGACGGTCAGGCTGCCGGTGCTGCCGTGTGCGGCCTTGAGGGACAGGGGGCCGGTGTAAGAATTGACGGGTGCGACGAGAACCATGTGCAGATCCGCTTCGTCCCCGTGGGCGTTCCAGCGGGTGGCTTCAGAGTCGTCATACCAGCCGGTAATGAAATCATAGCAGTCCGGTCCGCCGTCCAGCTCCCAGCCGCGGCCGGTGGGGCCAAAGGTAATGGTGGCACCGTCTGCGTTGTAGATGTCGTCACCAGAAAGCCTTGCGTGATTGTTGTACAGCTCTACATCGTCTGAAAGAATCGCAGTGCCAGAGTTCACAAGTCCGCCGCCTACAGAACCGGCATGGTTATAGCGTACACTGCCGGCCAGCAGGTTCAGCGTCGCATGCTCATCGTTTTGGATACCGCAGTTGCTGTTGTATTCCACCTGCAGATTGGCACCCTTTTCCACGGTGAAGAGATTGCAGTTGACGATACCGGACACCGTATTGTAGTTGGCAGTGACATTTGCACCGCTTTCTATCAGAAAAGCACCCTGCTTCAGATCACCCATCACTTGATTGTAGATGCCATGGGCACCGTTGTGGTTGGCGGTGACATTTGCACCGGACTCAATCGTCAGATAGGAATCGTAACTGTTGTAGATACCGAGCTTAGCATTGTTGTCCACTGAAACATTGGCACCATTCTGGATGTGCAGCTTACAGCTGTTCACGATGGCAGCCAGGCCCTTGTTCTGACATACGGAGACGTTTGCACCACTTTCAATGGTCAGGTCGGCGCCTGCATACACATACAAACCGCCAGAGCCGTAGCCCGGGTCATTTGTACCGTTGCCGTCGCAGATGACCTGCGAACCGCCTTGGATCACGCCAATGCCGCCGACACCAAGGCCGGAACCGCCATTGTCGCGGATATCAAGGGTAGAACCGGAATCCACGTCAAGGCCATCAACGAAAACAGCGTAGCCATACCATGCGCCGGTGTTTCCGGTGGCGGTCAGGGTCGAGGATTCCATGGTCAGCTTACCGCCATAGCAGCCAATGCCGAAGCCGTAGCCATCAGGATCGGATTTGCCGTTGTCCATCACCACGACATTTGAACTGGACAGTGTGATGTCGATCGGATCGATCGTCATGGCCGCATGGGCACAGCCTGTGATCTCAAGATAAGAGTTGTTGATCTTGATCTCACGGTTAGGTTGTCCTTTAAATTCCGAGTCATCGGCGTAGATACCACTTGCACGATAATTAGAGACACCACGGATCACGGCGTATGATCCATCCAGATACAGGTTGCTCTTCTGATACAGATAGATGCCGCTGCCGCAGCTTCCATCCGGGATCAACGTAAAGTTGACGTTGTTCAGTCTCAGATTCGAGTTGCTGATCAGGTTGGCCGTTCCTCCTGCGCCACCTTCATGGGTATGAGTATGCGCATAGATATTCAGCGTAAGATCTTTAAACGTGATATCACTGTGCGATGCATACATACCGTTCTGGTTCAGCGTCAGCGTGCGGGTACCGCCGCCGGAAATGGTCAGGGTCTTGTTATCGAACGTAAGACCTTCATACAGCTCAATGTTCGCCAGCAGGTCGATCTGATCACCATCCGTCGCCGCAGTGACTGCATCGTCCAGTGTGGAGTAGTAGTACGTATCGTCGATCTTGTCGATCTTGCACACAGGCGGGGTTGTGGTGCTGCCGTCGTCGTCCGCAGGGTCATCGCCACCCGATTCCTCGTCAGGAGTTTTGGGGGTGAGATTCACTGTGGGCCGGTCATCCGCTGCTGCTTTATCGCGGTCCGCGTCCGCAGGGTCATCGCCACCCGATTCCTTGTCAAGAGTTTTGGGGGTGGGATTCCCTGCGGGCAGGTCATCCGTTGCTTCATCGCGGTCCGCGTCCGCAGGGTCATCGCCACCCGATTCCTCGTCAGGAGTTTTGGGGGTGAGATTCACTGTGGGCCGGTCATCCGCTGCTTCTTCATCGTTGTCCGCATCCGCAAGGCTTTTCCCAGGGCCTGTCTCCGCAAGGCCGGGAGCAGCCGTGCCGGGTTTTGCATCCACGACAGCAGAGTTCTGTTTCTGCGAATCATCAAGGACGTCGGAAACGGTGGAAAGGTCACTCCAGTCCAGAATGGTGCCGTCCGCATCCGTGATGGTGGGGTCGGGGCTCAGTGCAAGTACACTCAGCGGCAGAACATGAAGCAGCAATCCGATGGTAAGTATCACTACGAACCATCTCTTTTTCATAATTTTTTCTCCTCCTCTTTCTAAAATATAGTACATTTTGTGTACTGCTAATATAGTAGCATCGGATGTTCGGAAATACAAGAGGTTCAAACGAATTTGAAACCGAAAGATCCAAATTTTTGAAGCGGCGGGGAACCGCGCCGGAGTTTCTCCGGAAAATGATTCCTGCACAGGAGTGAAAGCTTGTCCCTACGCCGGAAATTCCCAGAAATTATGAAAAAGTTTCAACACAAGAAAAACTCCCGGGAAATCCCGGGAGCATAGCAGAAACGAAGCAAGAAATTCCCTGCGGCGGCAGTCAGCGTCCCAGAATGGCCCGCAGGTCCTCTTCCGGGGTCGTAATGGCTTTCAGGTCATAGCGGCGCTGCAATTCCTGCACGACCCCCGGAGAGAGAAAGGCCGGCAGGGTGGGGCCGAGGCGGATGTTCCGGATGCCCAAAGCCAGCAGGGCGATGAGGATGCAGACTGCCTTCTGCTCGAACCAGCAGAGCACCAGCGAGAGCGGCAGGTCGTTGACGGTGCAGCCGAAGGCATCGGCCAGAGCCAGTGCGATCCGGATGGCGCTGTATGCGTCGTTGCACTGGCCCACATCGAGGATGCGGGGCAGGCCGGTGCCGGGCACTGTGCCCAGAGGCAGATCGTTCAGCCGGAATTTGCCGCAGGCAAGGGTCAGAATGACCGTATCCGGCGGTGTCAGCCGGGCAAACTCGGTGTAATAACGGCGGGTGGGCCGGGTACCGTCGCAGCCGCCCACCAGGAAGAAATGGCGGATCTGCCCGCTTTTCACGGCCGCAACGATCTCATTGGTGTGGGAGAGCACAGCGCTCCGCGCAAAGCCGGTGGTGACCGTTTTGCCGCCGTTCATGCCCGGGATGATGGTATCCTCCGGGTAACCGCCCAGTTCCAGCGCTTTCCGGATGACGGGGGTGAAGTCCCGGTCCTCCCCGATGTGCGGCACCTCGGGATAGGAGACCACCGAGGTGGTAAAGACCCGGTCGGCGTAGCTGGGGCGCAGCGGCATGATACAGTTTGTGGTGAAGAGGATGGGGGCGGGGATGTCCTCAAACTCCGACTGCTGGTTCTGCCAGGCGGTGCCGAAATTTCCCTTGAGGTGCGAATAGCGCTTTTTCAGCTCCGGATAACCGTGGGCGGGCAGGAGTTCCGAGTGGGTATAAACGTTGATGCCCTTGCCCTCGGTCTGGGCCAAAAGCTGCTGGGTGTCGTAAAGGTCGTGGCCGGAAATGACGATGAAAGGCCCTTTCTCGATGGTCAGAGGGACTTCTGTCGGTTCCGGTTCGCCAAAGGCACCGGTGTTGGCATGATCCAGCAGTTCCATGGTGCGGAAGCTGGCTTCTCCGGTCTTTTGCACCAGGAGCCAAAGCTCCTCCATGGATAGCCCCGAGGTGCCCACTGCCTTCAGAGCGGTACAGTAAAATTTGTCCAGCTCCGGGTCGATGCGGCCCAGCACCCGAGCATGATAGTTATAAGCGGCCATTCCCCGCAGGCTGAACAGCACAAAGCATTTCAGGCTTCGCACATCCGGGTCAGGCTCCTGCCAGAGCTGCTGCATATCATAGTCCTCGGCAATGCCCGGACAGGCAGCGTGGATCTTCTCGATCAGCTGCCCGACGGTGTGCTCGTCAAAATTTACATTGGTGATGGTGGTGAACAGCCCCTGCATCAGCAGCAAAGCCTGCTCCGGAGCCGGAGCACGGCCTTCGCCAATGAGCTGCTCCGCATATCGGATCAGGGCACCGGTCAGCCGGTCCTGCGCCGCTGCAGTCGGAGCCGATTTCCCGCACACGCCTGCCCGACCGGTACAGGCAGTCCCGTTGGCCGCCTGCTCACATTGGAAACAAAACATCTGCTCATCCATAAAAATACTCCCTTCGCTTTCTGGCAAAGGGAGTATGGACAACGGACAGAGGAAATATGCAGGAAAAAAAAGGGGCCGCACCCTTTCGGATGCAGCCCCCTGGAATGATGCGGTGTGATCAGTAGGTGATGCCCTGTGCCATCATGGCGGTGGCCACCTTCAGGAAACCGGCGCAGTTTGCACCGACCATCAGGTTGCCCTCGGAACCGGCAGCAACGGATGCATCGTAGGAAGCGTGGAAGATGCCCTCCATGATGCCCTTCAGCTTGGCATCCACTTCCTCAAAGCTCCAGCTCAGGCGCTCGGAGTTCTGGCTCATCTCCAGACCGGAGGTGGCCACGCCGCCTGCGTTGGAAGCCTTTG
>ENA-OQNN01001003-OQNN01001003.1-human-gut-metagenome-genome-assembly--contig:-NODE-1003-length-22709-cov-3.694713_pt1 | contig 22709 bp, 26 predicted proteins | sample MGYA00242624_ERZ504870 | MGnify/ENA primary metagenome ERZ504870 (study PRJEB26092, sample SAMD00036379) | human gut metagenome | host: Homo sapiens | study: EMG produced TPA metagenomics assembly of... | reverse complement strand
CATCCGCAAAAGTGTCAGGAGCTAAAATCTGCTTCTGGCACTTTTTTTGTGGCTTTTTCGTGAATTTGATTAAAAAGTCCTTGACAACTCGTTTCGGGCAAGACCGCGAAATCCATTTTGGTAAGCGCCGCCGTGCGGCTGGCCACCTTCAATATCCCGCAGTATGCCGCCATGACCTCAATGGACGAGATGGACTTCGGCAGCTTGGGCGAGAAGAAAAAAGCCATCTTCTGCGTGATCCCTGTTGATGACAGCAGCATGAACTACCTTGTGGGAATGCTCTACACCCAATGCTTTCAGGCACTTTACCGAAGGGCGGACGAGAAGCACAACGGGCGTCTGCCTGTGCCGGTGCGTGTCATTCAGGACGAATGGGCGAATGTGGCCCAGCCGGAGAGCTATCCGAAGATTCTGGCTACCTGCCGCAGCTACAATATCGGGCTGAACATCATCGTGCAGAACATTCAGCAGATCAAGGCGCTGTACGAAAAGGAATGGGAGAGCATCATCGGCAACTGCGACACGCTGCTGTTCCTCGGCGGCGGCAACGAACCGACCTCGTTGGAGTTTATTGTGAAGCTGCTGGGCAAGGAGACCATCGCCACCCGCACACGGGGGCAGACGAAGGGACGCAGCGGCTCCAGCTCTACCAACTTCCAACAGACGGGCCGCGACCTGATGACCATTGACGAAGTGCGAAAATTGGATACCCATAAAGCGATCTTGTTTATCCGCGGGGAAGACCCTGTACTGGACAAAAAGTACAACATCAAGCGCCACCCAAACATTAAGCTGACGACAGACGGTAAGGCAAAGCCTTATATCCACAAGCCGCAAGGCGCGCCGGATTATGCGCTGCCGGATCTGCCCTATGCGTTCCGGTCTTTGGACGATTACGAATTTATTGACATGGAGGATACAGAACATGAATTATCTGAAAAAGAAAAAGATTTCAAACCCGACAAGACTGAGTAAGGTGAAAAAATGCTATTGGACGGCGGCTGGGGCTGCTGCCCTCTGCCTTTGCTGCGTCACGCCCGCGATGGCGGCGGGCAGCGATCCGCTGGATATTGTCAATAACCTTTCCGATTTTATCTTCAGCATCATCAAGGCGCTGGGCGTGATCATTCTCGGCTGGGGCATCGTGCAGGTGGGTATGTCGATCCAGTCCCACGATGCCAGCCAGAGAACGCAGGGCTTCCTCTGCCTGTTTGGTGGCTTAATGATCGCCTTTGCAAAGGAAATTCTGACCGCCATCGGCGCGATCTGATAAAAAGAGCCGGGAGATACTGCCTTGCGGCGGATCTCCCGGCTCCCTTGCGGGAGGTGATTTTCATTTGGATAACAACTGGATCGTAGAAAACCTGACCAACGCCTTTGGCGTCTGGAACAGTAAAATGACGGAAATGTGGTCACTGCTGACGGAATCGCCCCAGACCTTCAAGGGCGGCACCATCTGGCAGACCATTGTGACCATCAACGGTGGGATGCAGGCTATCGGCTACGGGCTGCTGGTGCTGTTCTTTGCCATCGGTATCTTTCGCAGCGCTTCCGGCTTTCGGGACTTTCAAAGGCCGGAGCATTTGCTGCGGCACTTTATCTACTTTGTGCTGGCAAAGCTGGGTATCACCTACGGTATGGACCTGCTGGTAAATATATTTGATGTGTGCAGCGGCATTGTGGCAACGGCGGCGGGCAGCATCGGCGGCTTGACCGGCGCATCCGTGGCGCTGCCGCAGGAGATCGCGGACGCCATCGGAGATGTGGGCTTTTTGGCAAGTATCCCCCTTTGGCTGGTGACGCTGCTGGGAAGCCTTTTTATTACGGTGCTGGCCTTCATTATGATCCTCACCGTCTATGGGCGCTTTTTTAAGATTTATATGTATGCCGCACTGTCCCCGTGGCACTGGCATCCTTTGCGGGAGAAGGGACATCCCATTTTGGGAAAGCGTTCCTCAGAAGCTATGTGGGCGTGTGCATGGAAGGGGCGGTGATCGTACTTGCCTGCATCATCTTTTCAGCCTTTTCCTCCAGCGGTACGCCGGTGGTGGATAGCAGCGCATCTGTGGTGACGCAGGTGTGGAGCTATTTAGGCGAGGTCATATTCAACCTGCTGGTGCTGGTGGGCCTGGTCAAATCAGCCGACCACATCGCAAAGGAAATGCTTGGATTATAAAGGAGACGTTTATGGATAATTACCGTGAGAAGATCGTCCGTATCGTGGAGCGAGAGCTGAAACGAACGGAAGAGTATCAGCGAAGACACGACGAGTATGGCAACGAGGAGTACATTTTGGGCTGTATCATGGTTAAGGGCGATGCTTTTCCTAAAGAGGTGATCGCTCATGCATTTGTTGAGGATATGGGGCTTAAGCTTCAATTTCAGATTTGGAGAGACGAGCCGCGAGTCAGACAGATGCAGGCCATGTGGTATGACTTGACCTTGTTTGATGTGGAAGGAGACTTCTTTGGAAAACTGGAGCAAGGATACTTGATTTTATCGGTATCTGATCTTTTCCATTGCACCGCTTGGAGTGCAACAGAATATCTGGTTGATGAGCAGAATCGAGACAAGAAAAATCCATGCTGGAAGGGAATGCAAAGGTATCTGAACTATTGTAAAAAGCACGGCATCACAAGAAATTATCTGGTGAAAAAAGAAGAGTACGACGGAATAGATGCTATGAAGTTTTACGACAAGTCAGCCGTTGCCAAATTTGAAAAGAACAGAAAAACGCAGGATCTGTGCCGCTGACGAGGATTAAAACTATAATGTGAGTTACGATAACATCTAACGAAATGCTGAGATTACGGTAGAAGGAAATGATGAGATTATAGCTTGCGTTTTCAGACCAAAAGTGCTATAATAACATAAAATAAATTGGAAAAGGGGCGATAGTGTTTGTTCACACTACAATGGAATATTGAAAACTTGATTGCCCCGATTTTCGTCAATCTAGTTGGTGCAATTTTGATGTGGTTTTTTGTTCAGCTTGTAGAACATATAAAAAAACCACATTTTTTTGTTGACAAATCGTAATCGCACTCATATTATATCACCTGTTCTGCTATGGAAGTTTACATAGCCATGGAGCTTGATAGAAGCATCGATACATTTTATTAAATAGACAGGAAAAGCAAGTAGCCCATCGCTACTTGCTTTTCTTTTTTAGGAGATTGATTATGGAAATCAAAATCAACAAGGAAATTCGCGCTTATCGTGAAACGCTCTTTTTCGGCCTGTCCGTGCGGCAATTCATCTGCTCCATTTTGGCGGTGGGCGTTGCGGTGGGACTGTATTTCAGCCTGAGCCGAGTGTTGGACCGGGAAACGGTGAGCTGGGTGTGCATTGTCGGCGCGGCTCCCGTGGCCGCTGCCGGATTCTTTCAGTACAACGGCCTCACGCTGGAGCAATTCTTGTGGGCGTGGCTGAAATCCGAGGTCATCATGGCAGGCAAGCGTGTCTGGAAAGCGGAAAACTACTATGAAGAAGCGATGAAACGTGAGGTGAAGAAACATTGATCCTTTTCAAGCATCGGCGCAGTGCGGAACGGGACGCCTTTTCCGTTCCCCGCAGCGTCCAGAAATCTATTCCCATCAAACGCATTTATCAAGACGGCGTGTTTCAGGTAAGCGGCAAGTTTTCAAAAACTTGGCGCTTTTTTGATGTCAATTATGCCGTGGCCTCCCCGGAAAAACAGCGGGAATTGTTCATGACCTATTGTTCATTCCTCAATTCCCTCCCCATCGGAGCCACGGCAAAGATCACGCTCTTTAACCGTCAGCTCAATCAAAAGGACTTCGGGCGGACGCTGCTCATGCCCATGCAGGGCGACCGCCGTGACCTCTACCGCAACGAGTATAACGCGCTTGTTTTGGGCAAGGCGGCGGAGAGCAACAATCTCATTCAGGAGAAGTACATCACCGTTTCGGCGGAGAAGAAAAGCGTGGAGGAGGCCCGCGCATTCTTCTCCCGTGTTGGAACTGACCTCACTACGGGACTTTCCCGTATGTCCTCCAGCGTCCGTGAGATCACGGTCAATGACCGTCTGCGGCTTCTGCATGACTTCTATCGTCCCGGCGAGGAACAGCTATTCCGGTTCAATTTGGAGGACACCATGCGAAGGGGCCATGACTTCCGGGACTGCATCGCCCCGGACTGTATTTCCTTTCAAAAAAATCACTATGAGCTGGGCGATCATGTGGGCCGCACCCTGTTCCTGCGGGAGTATGCCAGCTTCATTTCTGACGCGATGATTACGGAGCTGATGGACTATCCCCGGAATATGATGCTTTCCATTGACATTATCCCTGTGGCGATGGACGAAGCAGTGAGCGATATTCGCAAGCGCATTATGTCCGTGGAATCGGATATTACCCGCTGGCAGCAGCGGCAGAATCAGAGCAACAATTTTACCGCCAATATTCCCTATGACTTGGAGCAGATGCGGAGCGAAACGAAGGAGTTTATGGACGACCTCATGAGCCGCGACCAGCGTATGATGCTGGCTTTGGTGACGCTGACGCACCTGGCAGATAACCTCGAACAGCTTGACCAGGACACCGAGGCATTACAAGCCATCGGGCGGGCGCGGGGCTGTCAATTTAACATTCTGCGCTATCAGCAGGAGGACGCCTTGAACACGGTACTGCCCCTCGGCCTCAAGCGCATTGACGCTACCCGCACCCTGACCACGGAGTGTACCGCCGTTCTCATGCCGTTTAAGTCGCAGGAGATCCAGGATGCGGGCGGTATTTACTACGGTGTCAATGCTGTTTCCCACAACCTTATCATCTGCAACCGCGGAAACCTGCTCAACGGCAACGGTTTTATTACCGGCGTGTCCGGCTCTGGTAAGTCAATGGCGGCAAAGCAGGAGGTCTCCGCGCTGGCGCTCTCCACCGACCATGATATTATCATCGTGGACCCGGAGCGTGAATATGGCGAGTTGGTGCGGGCATTGGGCGGCGAGGTCATCACCATTTCTGCCTCTGACCCAAACGGCTGTCACATCAATGCGCTGGATTTGTCCGAGGGGTACGGGGACGGCAAAGAGCCGCTGGTGATGAAGTCCGAGTTCATTATGTCACTCTACGAACAACTCATGGGCGCGGACAAGATCGAGCCGCAGGAGAAGTCCATCATTGACCGCAGCGTAGGCAACATCTATCGAGAGTATCTGAAGAACTATCAGGGTGAGCCGCCTACGCTGAAAAATCTTTACGATGATCTGATGAAGCAGGTCAACCCGGAGGCGCACCGGATCGCGCTGGCGCTTGAGCTGTTCACGGTGGGCAGTTTGAATGTGTTTTCCCACCAGACCAATATCAATACAAAAAGCCGCATTCTCTGCTTCGATATTCAGGACTTGGGCGAAAATCTGAAATCAGTGGGCCTGCTGGTGATGCTGGACGCCATCTATAACCGCGTCATTCAAAACCGCAAGGCGGGGAAATATACCCATGTCTACATCGACGAGATTTATCTGTTTTTCGCCAATGGGAGCGGCAGCGGACGCAGTATTACCAATTACAGCAGCGAATTCCTCTACAAGTGCTGGAAGCGCTTCCGTAAATACGGCGCGACACTCACCGGCATTACACAGAATGTGGAGGAATGTCTGCTATCCAACACGGCGCGGATGATGTTCGCAAACTCCGAGTTCCTGCTGATGCTCAATCAGGCTACCACCGACCGGGAGCAGCTTGCCCGACTGCTGGGTGCATCGGATACGCAGATGAGCTATGTGGACAATGCCCCTGCCGGCCACGGGCTCATCAAGGTAGGCGGGGCCATCGTGCCTTTCGCCAATGAGCTGCCCAAAAATACAGAACTGTACCGCCTAATGTCAACACGCCCCGGTGAGGAGTGACGCCATGCGGGACTTGAAGATCAAACCCGGCATGGACACGCCAAAGGCAAAGCTGAAGAACCCCGCGCCTAAAGACGCCGATTCCCTTCTGAAACAGCACATGGATAAGCGGCAGAAAGAGAAAGAGCCGGAAAGCCGCGACCCCGTCCGCTATGCTACCGACCGCGTGGAGAAAAATATGCGCCGTGGCGCATCTGGGGCGGCGGATGCCTCGCGGCGCATGATAAAGCACTACCGAGGAAAGCTGAGACAGGGTAAAGAGAATGCGATAAGAACTCATAGCGCAGCAGAAACACCAGACAGGGCGATCGGTTCGGAAAATGTTTTCATCGACACGCCGATGGAATATGCCTTTTCTCCGGTACAAACCGCTGCACGAAATGAAGTCGGAAACCGGACTGTTTTTCCGCAAAATTGCGAAGGTACAAAAAACGCAAAAGCCGCCCCGCAGGAGCGTGGGCGGCAGAAAGCTGCGCAGGACGCAAAAGCCGCCTATCGGCGGAACCTTGCCGAGAAAAAAACAGCAGAGCGGCACATTGTACCTCCACCGTCCGACCGTGGAGGTACAATGACCACTCCGCAGAAAGGCAATTCGGGGGCATCGGCCAAGGGCAGTCCTGCCCCCAAGAGCGGACAGGCCATGACCAAGGCCACGCGCATCATGCGTGTTCGACCAACTGACCACGCAGCGCCGAACAATGCAATCATCACGCACCGCGCAAGGGCGGCGGCGCAGAGAAAAGCACAGCGGGCGATGCTTCAGGATTCTGTAAAGAACGGCGGAAATGCCGCAAAGAAGCTGAGTGGAACAGCGGTGCAGGCGATAAAGGCCATGGGCCGGGGTGTGGCATCTGCGGTCAGCTCGATCCTGTCGGCAGGCGGCGGTGCGGTGGTGCTGGTGCTGATACTGACGGTGAGCCTTGTGGCGGCAATCGTGGCGTCCCCCTTCGGTATCCTCTTTTCCAACGAGAGCCGGGAGGCGGGTGTTGTGCCGATCTCCGCTGCGGTGGCGCAGGTCAATTATGAGTATAACGAGCGGTTGGAGGAATTGCAAACAGCGGACAGCTACGACTCCATCTCCGTGACCGGGCAGTCTGCCGATTGGGTGGAGGTGCTGGCGGTGTTCGCGGTGAAGGTGGCAGGCAGTAACGATGCGGATGCCGCGGACGTGGCCACCATGGATGCCGACCGCATCGCTCGCCTGAAAGCAGTCTTTTGGGACATGACCGCAATCGCAACGGAGGTGGAAACGATCAACCACCCCGGCAGCGGTGATGACGATGGCTGGACGGAGCGAAACCTCTATATCACCATTACCGCAAAAACGGCAGAGGAAATGAAAACCGCGTATCACTTCAACCGCAATCAAATTGCGGCGCTGGAGGAGCTGCTGGAGCAGCGGGCGCTTCTGCTGGAGTTGTTGGAGGATGTGTACTCCGTCAGCGGGGACACGGCGGCGCTGATCCGCAATCTGCCGGAAGATCTATCGCCGGAGCGCGAGGCGGTGGTGCGCACCGCCTGTTCTCTTGTCGGCAAGGTGAATTATTTTTGGGGCGGCAAGAGCCTTGTGTTCGGTTGGGACGCCCAATGGGGCGAGCTGCGGCAGGTCACTGCGGCAGGCAGCTCCACCACGGGGACCTACCGCCCCTACGGATTGGATTGCAGCGGCTTTGTGGATTGGGTTTTCTTCAATCAGTCCGGCGGCAGCTACATCATCGGCCACGGCGGCGGAGCCACCATGCAGCACAGCTATTGCACCGATATTTCGTGGGCGGACGCACAGCCCGGTGACTTGGCGTTCTACCCGGATAATTCCCATGTGGGTATTGTTGGCGGCAGGGGTGCAAACGGCGGATTGCTCATCATCCACTGCGCCAGCGGATATAACAATGTGGTCATTACCGACAAGGAGGGCTTTACCTCTGTCGGTAGACCACAATACTACGGCGAGTAGTTGAACAGAAAAGGCCCTACCCAGATATGGTAGGGCCTTGAGACTGTTTTTAAGATTATGGCTTATGGGTATTTTACTGAGCTTACAATCGGCAAGACAATTTAGAGGTTAGTTACCTGCATTTCTCTTGTCACGATACATTAGAAATTGGCGTAAAATAGCTGAATCCAGCCCATTTGCCATTTTCAAAAAATCCTGAGCTTTGGATTCCATAAGTCTTTGCGTTAGATGAAGCCGTGAGGACATCCTTGGCTCCACTGTCAAATAATCCTGCTCCACTATCGCCAGGGTTGCATTCGTAATTTCCTTCACACATATCCGTTAAAGGCGCATACGGAGAAAACTGGATAGAAATACCTGTTCTGGTAATTTTGCCTGTAGTCTCTCCAGATGTTGCTCCCAACATATAAACCTGTTTCCCAGCGATTGGGGTCGCCTTCGCCACGACAGGGAAAAATTCGCCGCCATACGGCGTGATTTTAGACCAATCGCCAGACAAAGTCCCAAAGTTGCACGTAGCACTTCCAATCTTCGTGCCCATAGTATCTTTTACATCAACTGTTCCGCTAAATCCGTGCCCCGCTGAATATGCTTTCGAAGCTGAAAGAGCAGGGCCGAGCGTATAATATCCATTTCCAATAAGAATTTTGCCACCCGTAAGATATCGTGTAGTAGATGCCTTTGCTGTAAAAGAAGCAGGATTTCCGCCATAAAGCGAGAAAGGCGAAGCGTTGTTATCCGTTTCATAGCCTACAGTCGAACGAATCACTTTATTACTGTCATCGATAAAATTCAGATAATCCGTCTTTCCACCGTGACTTAAAACTGCGGCCTTAATGGATTCAATATTATCGTCGCTATAGTCTTTTAGACTAATATCCACTTGATTTGTAATTTCGTTTGCATCAAGCATCATGATGCTATAATCAGACATATATCCTGTAAGGAAATTCTTTATGCGCTCCAACTCAGAAAGGGAGTACGTGACTGTGCGGTATTCCACGTCAATATCTTCGGGTGCCTTTTGAGCAAGCTGGGGCCTGAGAGATGTTGCCTTCTGAGACGCGATAACATTAACAACAAGCGTATCTCCTTCATAATAAAGGCCTCCAAACTCGTTCGACTTGTTGTTGCAAAATAGACGAATAAGTGTCTTATGATTATAAAAGGAGGTGTGCAGATAAAGTCTAGAAGGTGAGTCTAATGATTCAAAAAGAGTTCCTTCTAGAGAGTCTTATAGAAACTGATAAGAACTACTTACTTTGAAAGGAGCCCCTAAAATGAAAAAGCGTTTAACGTCATTACTCCTCGCTTTCGTTATGTGTATTGCTGTTTGCCTTCCTGTAAATGCTGCGGAGGCTGAGCCCAATTCCAGCAGGTTTACCTATTACACCGAGACAGATCCTAACTGGACATTTGCTTCGAGCTTTACAGTTACAGCAGAGGAGTCCAAAAGATTTCAGGATATGGAAGATGTAATTTGGGGTGTGCTCGGAAATATCGCAGGTGGTCAAATCGAAAAGACTGATAATATTACGGATATTGTCAGCACACTTATTCGGGAAAATAACATTGACAATGCAGATGCAGGAACATATATTTTTTCTTACAAGAACAAGATCCGCTATAAGAAGCACTTAGGGACCGGCAGGGTATATGTGGATTTAAGGCAGCAGATCGTAGAAATTAATTTTTCCAGCCCTGAGAAGTGCAACATCAGAGAGATTACTTATACTTTGCGCTAAGTAGCAGAGGTGTTGTTTTTAGAGTCTAAGGAAATGCAGGGGGGACGATATGTCTAATCGCTCATATAATACCTTGGCAGAGAAAAAAAGCGTACAAATTATAATTCTGATTTTCGCAATCTGCAGTGCTGTTTGGTTTGCCTTTTTTGCCCATAATTATAAAGAGATAATCATCTATTGCGTTATCGCTATCTGCCTGCGGGAGTTCTATGCCAAGCCGTATTCAATTTTGGAAGAGAAGCAAGCCCCTCAGTTTGTCAAGTTTAAGAAAGTTTTTCGGACGATAGGGTTTATTGCTGTTATTCTTCCGTCGTCTTTGGGCATCATGTTTGGTGACAGTGTATCATTTAGGTATGGTTCTCCGCTTACGGTTCTCTGCTCGCTATACGTAATTGATGAGGTTTTAGCACTTATCCTTTTCTACAAACCCGAGATGGCCGCCGAGGACGAGAATGAGATTAATAGATAGTAGATCTATATTATACGGGTGATAAGACGGAACCTGAGCAAACTACGATTTGAAAAATATAAGGAAAGGCTCTCATATCGGAACATCGATATGAGAGCCTTTCGGCTTATCAAGAAACCGCGCTACCTAATAGTTTCTTGACAGATAAAGCTATATTGTTTTCGGATTAGATGTTCTTAAAAGAAGAATACTTTGTTGCAAAATGTCAAGGAAATTGTCTTTATATTATGAAAGCAGAGAAGTTGTGATTTTATGAAGTGAAGGTGAGACCGATGGGTTACAATTAAATCTCCGCTGCATAGAAACATTGAATTGCTATAAAACCGGCTATTATGGTTAAAGACCATTTGTCCCTAACAAAAACCGATATATCAATCATGAATATCTGAAAGGGAGAATATAATGAAAAAGCGTTTTTTGAGTATCAGGTGGATAGCCTTGATCCTTCCAAACGCGTCGTTGTTGACCGATGGTCTTGCTTAAAGTATGAGCTGTACGAATCTGAGAACTCGACAACTTTAAAGGATAGTTCCGAATTCATCCTTCATGAAAAATAACTCAGGTGGCATTATGAACACAATTCTTCAACTACATTCCAAAGTGGTAACTTCGGTTATCCTTATAACATCAATTGTAGGACTCCTGATATCAATCTATGATCCATTACCAGAATACTACGGAACGGCAGTCTCAGTTGCTATTTGGGTATTCTCCTTGTGGGTGCTAAAGAGGATTCGCAACTTTTATATCGCCGGCAAGGAAACAACGACAATTGAAAAGAAATTCGATTTTGTCGCTTTCTTTGTGTGCTTTCCGGTTGTTACTTACCTTGCACCCCAAATTAGCAGTTATCAGATCGATGGAGTTACTTCAGGGTGTTTTGGCATTCAGTTGGTTTGGTGCCTCAAATTGCTCTATATTCAATTCCATGATCCTGAAGGCAATACACCTGAGTAATGTTAAATGTCTGTAGGAGTCACTGATGTGATAGAGCTTCGTAGATATAAGACGGTAGGAATTTAAAACTGCAACACGAACCGATATACGAAACAAAACGATATTCTGTAGTCGTAACATCTTTCTTGAATATAGCGTCAAAAGAAGAATTGCAGACCTTCTGATTTGTTGTTGCAAAATTGAGAAATGAATGTCTTTTAATAATAAGAGGAGGTGAGTCTAATGATTTAAAAAAGTGCAAGTATTAGAGAAAAACAATAAGAACTATTTGCTTTGAAAAATGCAACCCAAAGCATGAGGCAATAAAAATGGTGGAGGTGAAAAAATGAAAAAAATTCTCCTTGTAATTGTCTTCCTATTTGCTGTTTTGTGTGTGACTTTTTGGGGAAACAATAATGCCCTCGGAAGTGATAGATTTGAAGCAACAGATTTAGAAGATGCCGTCATTGGGAGCGGAGAGGTAACAACATATATTGTGACTAAACCAAGATAAGGAGAGAAAGAAATGAAGAAACGTGTGCTTTCTATAATTGCATTGATGTGCTGCATTTTGGAGACTTTTTGCATGCCGGTAGGTGCAACAAATTTAGACCAAGATGAAGCGGAGATAATTGCGACGGAGGAGTTTGTTGTTTATATGACAGATCAAACGAGGTCGGCGTCAGAAACAACGGTAGTATATCCTGTCAATGTAAGAACTAATATTTTGTATCTTAAAAGTAAGGGACTGGGATTTCAGATAATTGCAACTGCTGAAGTTCCAATTCTAGATGGATTGAATGGCTTTGTCGAATATAATACGTCGATAGACCCTGATCACGGGAGCGTAGTGCCGTATTCTGAAAGCAATAATACGCCTGGTAGAACAGTTACATGGATCGATTATACAGGGAATAAGTACGATTCCGGAGTGAAAATTACTGCTACTTTTTCAGGGGTTGTTAGCGCAGATGCGAAATATTTAGGCCAGGAAGTGCTTGTTAATGGCCCATATACTCAAACCGCTACGGCTACAATTCCTTAAAGGCCTAAGCAAAGAGCAAATTTGAATGCTGAAGTTGGTCGGAGTCGGTGAGGAAACTAATTCCTTGGACACCACAGTTACCTCATTCAATTCAACATTTCAAATACAATGGATTCTAAGAGTAATTTGTCCGAGTAATGTTGCGATTAGCGTGAGTCTCTAATGTGCCGAAGCTGATGGCATATAAAATCGCCCTGTCAGCGTAAATACTGGCAGGGCGATTGTCATTACTGCGGCGTTATTAGCATTCCATAAAAGTTTTGAGAGGAGCACTTTCCAAGCTCGAATTTTGCCAATTCCAATCAGAAAAGGCATGTTGGAACATCAACAAAAAATTATGTATGGCTTTTTTTAGAAAGTGTCAGAGCGGCTCGCCTTGCGCGAGTCAGCGCCATACGCGCGCTTTCCGGTTTTACATTGAGATCACTGGCAATTTCAGCGTAGCTCTTTTCTAAAATATATCGGCTACTGAGCAAAAATTTAGTCTTATCGTCGAGCTCATCCCAAATTTTTGCGAAAGAGTTGATTTCCTCGGATTTTAACAGGATGACTTCGGGGTCGGAGTCATGATCGTCATCAACATTGCTATTATCAAATTCGTCGGCAAGAATCTCTTTTCGTCGGCTGATATTTCGAATATAAGTCAGAGCTGCATTTCTTGCGGATGTTGCAATGTAGGAGGTAAGCACTTTGGCTGGCATAGGACGCAGTGTATCAATGTTATTAATAAGCTGAACGATGACGGTCTGAAAAATGTCATCCTTAGACCAGGGATCGTTTAGTATTGAACCGATTTCGTGATATATGAGCCGTTGATAGGAGAAAAAAATGTTCTCCATAAAATCTCGATCACTTTCGTTTTCGATCGCTAGGATACTTGCTGGGATTGGAATCATTTGCTGTCACCTGTTTTGCTATATGTGTCGATCATTTGCCGGACTTCCATGTCAGAGATGATTAGGCTAAGCGCAACCTGACGGTTAGCCGGTAATTTAGCAAATGATGCCATCACATCGCCAAGAGTCTTTTGGGCGGTGACGGTTTGCTGCAACATATCGACAGGGAGATTAGATGAGGTGCGACCGAGCAGGTAGTCAGTTGTGACATGAAAGAAGTTTGCAAGAGCAATGACCTTATCAACATCCGGGAGGTGCACACCGTTTTCATAATTTGAAATTGTTCCAGAGGAAACACAGAGAATATCACCAAGTTCCTTTTGAGTTAGCCCCTTATCTTGCCGCAATTCGGCAATGAGTTCTCCCAAATGAGCCATATAAGCCACTCCTCTAAGAAATTGCACTTGATGTTTGAATTATATATTTTCTGATTTCTTATCGGCTTATATTTTAGGAAAAGAATTGAAATTGTAATATTTACGTGTTATAAATTAGATTTACCATAGTTTTTGAAACGAATGGTTAAATGGGGGAGCAGCGCGGGGCTAAGTGCCTGTTGCGACTATTTATAGATATTGTCTTATCAATAATAGAGAGAAAGGTTGAGGCTCAGAGGAGCGAATAGGGGTGAGTCGCACGATGAATCACAGCTTGAGTGATAGGGCAGCACCAACGAGTCAGGAGTTTATCACGCAGATATACAAGAAGTATGATCGGCTGATGCTTTTCACAGCAAAGAAGTACCTGATGGATCTACAGGAGTGTGAGGATGCTGTTCAAGAGAGTTTGTTAAAACTTATGAGACGGATCGAATTGCTTCGCACGTTAGAAGAACCGATATTGACCAGCTATGTTGTAACTACTGTACGCAATACGGCCATCAATATACTGCGGCGGCAGAAGCGAGATGCTCAGAATATAACATCGTTTACAGAATCGGTCGAAGAGAGTATCATAGAGCCTGATTCTATAATTGATATTATTATGGATCGAGAAGCCAAGAGAAGTTTGCGCGAGGCGATTGATGAGCTGGAACCGAATGAAAGGTTACTGCTCGAGGGGAAGTATTTCCTTGGATATGATGACAGACAGTTGTCAGAGTTGCTATCCTGTGCGCCGGGGAGTATTCGAATGAAACTAACTCGAGTCAGAAGAAAGGTATTATGTTCGATGCAGGAGAAGGGGGGAGCTTAGAATGACCCATCATGAAAAGCTGGTAGAACGATATGAAGATGCTTTGTTCGCATTGATGATGGAAGATGTAGCTGAGACGGAAGGCGAAAAGCTGCAGGAGCTTAATGAACAGCTTAAACGCGATCCGTCGGCAGAAATTCCAAGGGAGTTGGATGAGCGCTGTATTCGCACAATTAGGACTGAATTCGGAAAGAAAAACTTTATATCTGCGAGACGTGGAGCGGTGCGAGTTTTTAGAGTGATCTCGGCAGCTACTTTGATTATGATGCTGCTATTTACCACAGCGTTTGCAGCATCTCCATCATTCCGCGCTCAGACGCTAACTGTTCTTGTGGAAATGTTTGATGACCATGGTGAGATCCGCTTTAATGGCATTACTAATGGTGCAGAAACCCGCGAGATGAGTATTTTGTGGATGCCAGATGGGTACCAAACTGAGCTTGAAGAGTTTGACGAGAGCAGAATGATTATTAGGGCAGAGGGAGAAAACGGCGAAAACCTTGATGTTACGGCTACGGCCATATCTAAGAATCGTTCATACAGCTTTGATACCGAGGGGGCAATTGAAGAATCAGCAATGGTTCAGAGTAATGAGGCTGGCGTTTATCAAATGAAAACCGAGAAAGGTGATAAGATAACCGTGCTTTGGACAGATATAGAAAAAGGTTGGATCGTTAAAGTTACGGGATATAACATTTCAAAAGAAGATATGCTTCGCATTTCGGAGAGTGTCGAGATTCGATAAAAAGGAAGAGATTTTTCTCTTCCTTTTTATTTTTTACGTTGCACTTGCTGTATGGCGGCGTCTGTTGTTCTGGGCGCTGCAAAACAGATAAAATATGGAGGTCAAAATGAAATTTAAAAGATTAGTGACTATTATGCTAACGCTGAGTGTGGCTGTGTCGTTGGTGGCCTTTCCTGTGGCTGCGGTTGATTATTCGGATGTGGTTGCTCCGCTATACATTGGATTGGAAGATGTCACCGCTGATCTTGCTATTAGCAGTAATGGCTACGCGAATTGCAGCGGATCAGCTTATGTCGCGAACGGCTATAACGCAACTGTTGTAATGGAATTACAGCAAAAGAATGGTACATGGAAACCCATCAAAAGATGGTCTAAGAGCGGAGGATACGTATCTATGAATGAATCGTACCAGGTCTCAAGCAAGTATTACTATCGTGTAGCTGTTACCGCAAAAGTTTATAATTCGAGCGGAAGCCTTGTGGAAAGTAAGACTTCGTATTCTGGCGAAGTCTACTATTAATAATAAGTCCCTATAAGTAAGTGGATTTAGAGCGATTCTAAATTACAAAATGCTGCGCTCAATTTAATTAGTAAAAAGGCCTTGGGGTAACCAAGGCCTTTTTGCTAATTGGAATCTTTTAGGTATGAGGCCTGTGTCGTTTTACCTTGCGAAAAATCCTATAGGCACTCTTTCCGACGGCTAATTTTGCCGTTGGAAAATTTTTTTGAAAATTTTTGCCGAAACTTTGCCAAAACCGCACCTTCCATTCGGGATAGAAGCGAAAGGGGAAGAAAGCCGACCTCTCGGTGCATGAGAGGAGGTGAACGACTCTTGGAGCTGACACCATCCCAAAAGAAAACCGTTAGACATCAGTTCGACAGCTTTTGCAGGAAGGTTCTGCGCGAAGAAGCCCGCGATTATGAGCGTCATATCGCGTGGCGTTCCAACCATGAGGTATCCCTTTCGGAGCTGTCAGAGGAGCAGGAGCGCCAAATGTATGTGCTGGACGAGTATCCGTCCGAGCAGACGCATTTTCATGTGCAGGGCTATGATGTGGCAATCGAAAACGAAGATCTCGCCAACGCCCTGACGGTGCTGCCGGATGATAAGCGTGACATTGTTCTGCTTGCGTATTTCCTTGATATGAACGATCAGGAAATTGCGGACAAGCTGGACATGGTACGCCGTACCGTGCAATACAAGCGCGCTCAGTCCCTCAAGGAATTGAAAAAAGAAATGGAGGTTAATGAAGATGGCACGCAATCTGAGTAATGCCGCTGCATCTCTGCTGCCTTACTCGACCATCGAAGCGGCAGCGTCCGGTAATGTGGACGCGATCAATGCTGTGCTGAAGCACTATGAGCGTTATATTGCGGCTCTGGCAACCAGAACCCTGTATGACGAAAACGGTGTTCCGCACCTTTGCCTCGATGAAGAAAAGGTATGCAGGATGCGAACCAAGCTGATTACCAAGATTCTTGACTTCAAGGTAAACAAAACAGCCTAAAACCCATAGTAGCTCGTGCAGGAGCGTGTCCCCCTTTCCACGCTTCTGCAACGGGCCATTCGTGCATCCGCGAGGAAAGGTTCTTATCACCCGATAGGAGCCTTTCCCGGCTGATCCACAGCCAAATATCACACGCGCCCGAAAGCGCGGATCTGCTGTACCTTGAAAATTTCATAGGCAACCGGATAACGAACCTGAACGGAGCAAAGCCCAGCAAATGGCGCGCCATGATCCGCACGGAAAGGAGGATTTAGGCGAGCGATTCAGCCAGTTTGCATCTGTGTGTGGCATCACAGATGGCCATGACCTCCGTTCAGCTAACGATACTCCCGCGTTGAACGCCCTCAAAGCATTGCGCGGCGCACCCATCAGCATGGGCCGGGGTGAGATTCCCGTGGGCTGCTGCCAGCGGCCATCCGGTTTTGTCGCTTTCATTAAATCAAAAGTAATTATAGGAGGTAGTCATGCGAAAAAATGCAATTCGTTTTATGCTAAATGATTACCCTGATGTAATGTCTATTGATGAGATGTGCAGGGCTTTGTCAATTGGCAAAAAGACTGGATACAAGCTATTACAGACTGGCCAGATTCGTTTCTTGAAAATAGGCCGCGCATATCGCATTCCGAAAATCAATTTGTTGGAATATCTGCAAGTAATCCGACCGGAATGAAACGGGCCTTTCTTATCTAAGGCTGTGTTTTTTGCATTGCTGGGTGACAGGTGATACTATAAGGAGGCCGACAGCAGAAATCCTATGGCCTCCGATTTGTGTGAAAGGAGGATTAACATGGTAGCGGGCCATCTGCACGAGAAAAATGGCTATTATTACATCATTCTAAACCTGACAGATTCAGCAGGAAAAAGAAAGCCCAAATGGATCTCGACAGGCTTAACGATCAAGGGCAATAAAAAACGCGCAGAACAGATGCTCATGGAAGAACGGAGAAAATATGCCAATGCCAAGACTGGTGACGATGTGCTATTTGCAGACTTCATGGAACAATGGCTTGAGATTGTAAAATCAACCGTCAGCATACCGACTTATTCTTCGTATGTAAATGCTGTGAAGTCAATTATTGCACCATACTTCCGAAAGAAGAAAATACTCTTACGGGATTTGCAGGCACATGACATTCAAATGTTTTATCAGGAGCAATTACAGCGGGTAAAGGCGTCGTCTGTGATTCATTATCACGCAAATATCCATAAGGCACTCAAATACGCCGTCAAGAACGATATGATTCCGAGCAATCCCGCCGACAAGGTTGAGCGGCCAAAGCAGGATAAATTTTACGGCAACTTTTACGATAGGGATGAGTTGAACAAACTCTTTGAAGCCGTTGCAGGCACAAAATTGGAATTGCCGGTTCTTCTCGGTGCATTTTATGGCTTGCGTCGAAGTGAAATCGTTGGCTTAAAATGGAGCGCCATTGATTTTGAGCAAAACACCATTACAATCAGCCATACCGTAACTTCTTGCAATTTGGATGGTAAATGTGTAATCGTTGCAAAGGATACGACAAAAACAAAGTCCAGCCGTAGAACGCTCCCGCTTGTACCGTACTTTCATGAAAAGCTGCTTGCGGTAAAGGCTCAACAGGAAAGAAATCAAAAGCTATGTGGACGTTCCTATAACAGAGAATTCCTTGAATATATTTGCGTAGATGATATTGGGGATCGGTTCAAGCCGAACTATATTACATCACAATTTCCTAAACTGCTGGAACGGAACGGCTTCCGCAAAATCCGCTTTCATGATCTCAGACATAGCTGTGCGAGCCTCCTGCTGGCCAGCGGTGTCCCCATGAAACATATTCAAGAATGGTTAGGACATAGCGATTTTTCAACCACAGCAAATATCTACGCGCACCTTGATTACTCATCAAAGCTCACATCTGCAAGCGCAATGGAAAGCAATTTCCATCTCGGGGTATAAAAAAGAAGCTACCAACCGAGGTTGATAGCTTCTATGGCGGAGGGCGTGGGATTCGAACCCACGGGTCGGCTCAACACCGGCCAAACGATTTCGAGTCGTTCTCGTTATGACCTCTTCGATAGCCCTCCGAATATGTCGACCCCTATTCTATCCTAAATCCTTGAAAAAAACAAGGTCAGGAATAGGATAGAAAAACAGGATAGAACAAGCAAAAATATGAACTTCAATAAAAGCCGTTGAGTGCTTGAAACACAAGGGATTGGAGATTTTTTGGTGGCTCTAACGGGAGTAGATTTCGAGTCAGCCCCGTTATGACCACTTCGATACCGCTGCATATTCAGTTCGCTGTTATCAGCCAAACTATTATGCCATAACTTTTTGCGTCTTGCAAGGTCTTTTTTCGCATTCGGGGCATATTCTGTGCGTATGAAGACTGTCTATTTATCGGTACGCCTGAAAAATTACGAAAATGCGCTCGCGCTGGTCGGTGCGCCGCTCGCCGAAACGCCGGAGAACGCGGACGTTTTGCTGCTGCCCGGCGGGGGCGACATGCACCCGCGCTTTTACGGTCAAGCACTGAACGGCTCGGAAGATCTCGACGAAGCACGCGACGCGCGTGAGCTCACGCTGATTGACAACTTCCTGTGCGCGGGAAAGCATGTCATCGGCATCTGCCGCGGGCTGCAAGTCCTCAACGTCTATTTTGGCGGCACGCTGCGTCAGCACATCGAGGGCCACAGTCAAATTGACGGCGTTGACCGGCTGCATGCCATCAACACCGCGCCGGGCCTTCTGCGCGAGCTGTACGGCACGCGCTGCACGGTCAACAGTGCACACCATCAGGCCGTCTGGCGGCTGGGGACGGGGCTTCAGGTCTTTGCCTGCGCGGAGGACGGCACGGTCGAGGCCGTCGGCCACAGGACGCTCCCCGTCTTTGCCGTGCAGTGGCATCCTGAGCGGCTGTGCGGCGCGTTCGCGCGGCCGGAAAGTGCTGACGGTGCAAGGCTTTTGTGCGCTCTACTCAGATAACATAAAAAAGCGCAGAAAAATTCTGAAAAAACGTTGACAAAACGGGACACTGATGCTATTATAACAGAGCTGACGATTTTTGCGGAGGGCGCATGCAGGTGTAGCACAATGGCTAGGGCACCAGCCTTCCAAGCTGGGGATGCGGGTTCGATTCCCGTCACCTGCTCCATTCAATTCGCGCCAGTAGCTCAGTTGGATAGAGCAACTGCCTTCTAAGCAGTAGGCCGGGGGTTCGAATCCCTCCTGGCGTACCATTTACAAGGCGCCCCTCAGCAAAGCAGCAAATATCGCACGGATACAGAATATGTGGTGGGTGTAGCTCAGTTGGTTAGAGCACCGGATTGTGGTTCCGGGTGTCGAGGGTTCGAGTCCCTTTACCCACCCCACAAAAAGAGAGGGATGGGATTTGGCCCCAGCCCTCTCTTCCCAATAGGGGTGTAGCCAAGCGGTAAGGCAAGGGACTTTGACTCCCTCATTCGCTGGTTCGAGTCCAGCCATCCCTGCCAGATTTTTACCGCTTCGGTGGTTTGGAATAGAATATGCTTCGTTAGCTCAGTTGGCAGAGCACCTGCCTTTTAAGCAGGGTGTCCGGGGTTCGAATCCCCGACGAGGCACCAGGAGAACCCTTAGAGCCGCAAGGCTTTGAGGGTTTTTCTTTTGCTTTTGCAGGTGTGAGTAAATCAGAAAAGCAGCCGTTTGAGGCCGCTTTTCTAACGGTGTGCAAGTCAAAATGCATGTCAAAACATTATTGACTTTTGAGGCGTAACGTTCGAGCGTGTACGCTTAATTGACTACCAAAACCTGTCACGAGTCCAAAGCAAAAAATGGTAGTGATTCGGGCGCTTTCTACTGTCCCCATCATAGGGACGCAGTTTTAGGCAGTGATTCCTCGCGATTTACTGTCCGGGTGTTTTGGGCTTGGTCAGTCCTTGAGGATTTTATAGCATCAAAAATAATCGAAATGATGCCTTCTTTGCACCCGTCTGGTTAGATGGAAAAGTTGCGAATTTAGTGGATCATAGAACAGCCTTTTACCGTAGGTCTCTATAGCTACGGTAAGAAGAAGGTGCTGCGGCAGTCTGAAAATGCAGTATTTGCAGGGGCTTGAGCCGTATTAAGGCATATCCCGTTTTGAATGTCTGGAAATCATGGAAAAACGGATATCGAAAAGCATGTGAAAAAGTTGCGGTTTCAAGCCGTTCCGTTTATGGCCCGATCGAGCAGCGCATCCAGCTCATCGACGGCGACATAGAGGAAGCTGCTGCCGGTCTCTACGCACTTCTGTAGGCTCATAGCCTTTACTCTTCCCTGCGGTGTCCGGCAAACTAAAACGAGAGGGCTGGACTTTAGGGCCTCAATATCTCTTTCAATTTCATGAAGCTCCATGGCTTTTCCTCCTCGACGTTTTTGACGTTGACGGTCGTTCCAGAATAGGCCGCATCTTTTTCTATCATCAACGATACTTCCAGTAATTTGGCGCGCTTTACTTTTCGGTAATACAGCTTCTCTCTTGGGTCAAGCCGATACCATTCGGACTGTTCTGCTATGAAGGCGAAAGACCATCCTCGGATGCAGCCGGAGCGGGCCGCCGCAATCACGGCCGGATCTGAAATCAGAGCGTGTGCCCACAGGCCTCGGCTGTCATCGGCCAATTGTAGCTCTCCGCTGTGTGTCGAGCCGATCACACGCGTATGATCGACCTTTAGCTTTATGCAGGTCGTCTGAAGCAATGATGTTTTGAACGCATCAGGCATGATAACTTCATAAAAACGTCCTGGCACTCCGGGATAAGCCGGAAATTCGCAGTTGCTCCTTTTGCCGGCTATATTGACATAGCCTTCTATCACGATCGCCATTGATAATTCAACTCCGACCTTGGAATTTCGTTGCAGGAAAATGGTGTGCTTTGGGGACTGCTGTTCGGTCGAGACGAAGGCCTCCTCGTCAGGTCGGACCCCACCGGGGGGATACTCATTGCAGCCAAAAGGAGGCGCATGAGACATTCCCATGCGCCTCCCACTGCTCAGGTCACGCCTTTGCGGTCACAGCGACGCTACCCGCCTTGACTGCCATGCCGTTGCTGTCTACTTCAGCAACGACAAGTGTGGATCCGTTGGCAGCCGCAATGTCTGCGCTACCATCCCACTCGCTCCAGCTAGAGCAGTCCTCACCGATAGCCGGAACGGCTACATCCACCTTGTACCTGTAAGAGTTGCTCTCGGCTTTGTCCGGTGTGACGGTGATCTTCGTTTTACCGGATGCAGAGCCGGCAGTAGAAGCAACCGTCAGTCCATCGGCAGCCATGGCCTGATAATAGAGTGCAGATGCCTTGTTATCCAGGACGAAGGCGTCATAGCAGACCCTGCCTTCCAGCAGATATCCAGAAATACCAGGAGGATTGTGGTGCACCATATAGCTTTCCAGCTTAGTGGGCGCTACGGTGGCACAGGGATGCGCGATCATAAAGCCGAAGCCCGCAGGCACACGGTTTGCGGGGACCTTGATGACCTTGCAGCCATCCAACATAGCAAGAACGCCCAGAAGGCGCAGCTCATTGCCGATGTCGGTCTCCATGATGACATCTTTGCACTTCTTCAGCATTGTGTAGGTTTCCGGTGTCAGCATCAGAATGCGACCGGTCTCCGGCACCTCGGAATTATCCAGAGCCTCGCTACCCTTCAGGATCTCCGTGTAGATGTTTTCCTCCGTCAGTTTAACCGCTGCGGGTTTGTGGCCGGCCTCGGCACACATCACACCGTATGTGTAGGTGTCAACTTCCGGAATCACGACTTCGGATCTGACGGGCCAGCATGGTGGCAGAACCAAGAACACCCTTGGTCTCGTTCTCGTCCAGTGCATCTGTGACGACCGTAAAAGACCGGTCGCGCTTCAGCATCATTTCTTCGGTGGTGGCGCTGACGCTCTCGATCTTGCCATAGCGAGATGCATTTGCGCCGGTTCCCGCGCGGTCATAGTCGTTCATCTTGGCTGTGGTAGCCTTGTAGATCTTGACCGAGTGTGCGCCGTCCCAACCAAAGTCCTGATTGGTCAGCATACTTTTCTTGCTCTCCGTAGAGAACTGTTCATCAACGTAACTCGAAAATTGGGTTACAAGTTCAATCGCCATTTAATTACTCCTTTCGGCGGTTTAGACCGAAGGCTTCGCGGAAAAGGCTGTCTGAGGTGGGGCGCGGATCGCTGCGGCGCTGCTCTTTGTTCGGATCTGCCATTCTCTCGACAATACGCTCAAACTCATGCAGCTTGTCTTTAAACTGCGGCAGGTACATTGCCCCAAACAGAGAAACCAGCTCAACGGGATAATTCGTCCCATAGTTCTTGTTCTGCGTCTCCAGATAGTCCCGACATTCCAAAATCTGCT
>ENA-OQNN01001002-OQNN01001002.1-human-gut-metagenome-genome-assembly--contig:-NODE-1002-length-22730-cov-6.306818_pt1 | contig 22730 bp, 20 predicted proteins | sample MGYA00242624_ERZ504870 | MGnify/ENA primary metagenome ERZ504870 (study PRJEB26092, sample SAMD00036379) | human gut metagenome | host: Homo sapiens | study: EMG produced TPA metagenomics assembly of... | reverse complement strand
TAGGGAAACCAATCACTCCCCCTCCCCCTTCGTTAAAAGTTCTTACTAACCAGCAAGTCCCAGCCAGTACACAGCATTTGGGCAATGTGTATTACTCCAGCGAGCCATTTCAGGCGCGCTCTTAGCGTAAGCGAAATCCAGCGCTTACGAAGACTTATGCGTGAGGGCTCTCCCGAACGCATTAGTCGCAGTTAGCGATTAGTTCGCTGGAGCGTTGCGCCGGCGAGTGAGTAATACACATTGCCCAAATGCGTCCCTCCTGAAGAACTTTTCAACACACTAAATAGCAAAACACCATCTTGACAACTTTGCAAAAAATGCATATAATAATATCTTAGCGAAAGCACAATTACACAAACTTCGTCTGCGCACCAGCAATACCTATTATATACGATTAGGGCTTGTACTGGTTTCGACGGGGGTTTTGAAGTTGTGGAAGCCATCCGCAGTCTCCCGAACTGCGTAATAACGGGAAATTCTAAATATAAACGCTGACGATCAGTTAGTAATGGCAGCCTAAGTGCTGCCCGTCAGTCCTGTTGCACTCACACTTCAGGAGTCTGGCGTCGACCTTGTGAGAAACCTTGCCGGGTAAGCTTTGCCCCGGTAGATGTATCATGAAGCTACTGAAGCAGTAAGCCTGTCGGTGGGCGTACTGTGGAGGGAATGTTAATACAGCGACTGTGATGGGAGATGCCGCAAGGGATAGACTTTCGGACGCGGGTTCAATTCCCGCCAGGTCCATAGTGAAAACGCCGTATTTACGGCGTTTTTTCTTTTTCGTGTTGCATTTCGTGTTGCATAGTTGTGAAATGCGAATTAATTTTATCTGTAAATTTCTTTTGCTCATCGTTGATCACATTTCTGTATACAGCCTTTAGAACGGTATCTGTTTTCCATCCACCTCTTGCCATAATGTACTGATCCGGGATACCAATTGCGTGCATGATCGAAGCAGAGTAATGTCGGAGATCATGAAAACGGAATGGTATAACCATTCCTTCAAATGGACTTATTGATTGCTACAGTGCTGTTACAATATAAGCCTTTTATGTTTGGACTATTAAATTCATAGTCCATTACGTCTATACCGTCCGCGCAGGTCTGGTCTTGTAATTCCTCATATGTGCTCATGTAAACACCTCCCGCTTTAGTATATCTCAATACGTGTACAAAAATCTGTACAGTTGCTTCCACAAAAAGAAAATTGACAAATATTTCGGAGTGACATATAATATATTTAACAAGAGAACCGTTGGTCAGTGCACACCTGACCGCCGGATAAAGCATCAGCTAAAAATAGTGCCTTACTTTACCAGAGCAGGGGCGCTATTTTTTATGCGAAAAAGTAATAACAAGAGTTATGACTGCACAAAGCATAATTACAAAAGTAAATAAATCACTGTATGTAACCATCAGCACCAGCCTCCTTTCACAAAAGTGTCCGGCGGCTGACATAACACCCTAACAGTTCCCTGGGTAAATATATTATAATGTCAATGTACATTCTGGCAGATATGCCGATTATTTCCTTTTGTTTTTCACAAATTCAGCAAACTGGCGAATTTCATTCAATTCGTCTTCGGTGTATTCTTTGACATCAAAATGAGCGGCAAGAGTGGTAAGTTTATCAGTGTCTTCGGTCGATTTGGAATTATCAGTACCTTCTTCAACAGGTGAGCATGTGTCTTGAGTCTGTGAATACTGTTTATGCAGCTCTTCGACAGTTTCTTTTAACTATGACATTTTTCTTGAAATATGTTAAGAGCACATAACTAAGTTCGGCACATAATTACGGTTATGTTCTTAAGCACATAACCGTAAAAACTGGCTGTTCTGTGACACACCAAACGGAGCCCAGGCCAGCGCTATTGTGTACACAATGGTAGAAATGGCAAAAGCCAATGGAGTAAACGTCTATCACTATCTTACCTATCTGCTGGAAAAATTGCCTGATGATTGGATGAGTGATGATGAATTAGAACTTCTGGCGCCATGGAACGAAACTGTCAAAGCTGAGATCGAACGTCGTGCAAACGAATCAAATCAATCATATGTGAATTGTCAAGGTGCTCCGGCTACTGAAAAGTAGTCGGGGATTTTTCTTACAGAGAATATTTAAATAAATATGATGTAAACAAAGACGCATGAGTGTGGAGTGTGTGATTGAGAAATTTCAGAAAAAGTGAAAATCAGTCAGGGCCCCCTTTGGGGAGTCCCTGACTAAATGTAGCTATTCCTCAAATTCCGCAATCACCACATACCCACTAAGCGGTGCCTTTTCCACACTGACAATGGTTCCTTCCTTTGCCTTGATTCTCTGTGAGTTCGGATAGCAGCCGGACATGGCTACAGCAGGCTCAATGATATAGCTGTAGTTCATGTAGGACTGATATTCCGTGATCTGAATCTTATCTCCCGGTTTCACCAGTCCCGGACGCTCCATTTTAAAACTTTCCTGACGCATGTGAATTCCCTCTTTTCAAAAATTGATTTATATTTTACACTGTACTTAGAGCGTGTTTGAAAAATCATTCCCGCAATCTGCACGCCCCACTTTGCGGGAGATTTCACCCGAATTCGGTTGCCGTAGCCCGCTGCGGCGCCCTCATCCGAGCGAAATCTCCCACAAATTGTGACGCACATCTTGCAGAAAGCCTTTTTTAAACACGCTCTAGCATAGCACAAAACAGAAAAAAAGTCATCTGTCAGAAAATGTGCTGGCGTTCACAAAATCATCATACCCCTGTGTTAAGATACAGGAGAATCGTACAAAAAGGTATAAAAACCATGCGATAAATGAGGTTGACCAAAAAGGGAGGACAAGATATGGATACATTAAAAATCCTTGTAGTGGATGATGAAAGCCGAATGAGAAAGCTTGTAAAAGACTTTTTAACAAAGAAGAATTTTCAGGTGCTGGAAGCAGGAGATGGAGAGGAAGCCATGGATATCTTTTATAAGGAAAAAGATATTGCCCTGATCATCCTGGATGTAATGATGCCAAAGATGGACGGCTGGGAAGTATGCCGTGAGGTGCGCAAGAATTCTAAAGTACCGATCATCATGCTGACAGCAAGAGGAGATGAGCGTGATGAGCTTCTTGGTTTTGACCTGGGTGTGGATGAGTATATTTCCAAGCCATTCAGCCCGAAGATCTTGGTAGCCAGAGTAGAAGCTATCCTTCGCCGTACCGGACAGACCGGAGCGGAAGATGTGCTCAGCGCAGGGGGAATTGTGATCGATAAGGCTGCCCATCTTGCAACAGTCGATGACAAGCCTATGGATCTCAGCTTTAAGGAATTTGAGCTTCTTACTTACTTTTTGGAAAATCAGGGGATTGCTCTTTCCAGGGAAAAAATCCTTAATTCTGTTTGGAATTATGATTATTTCGGAGATGCCAGAACCATTGACACACATGTAAAGAAATTAAGAAGTAAAATGGGTGATAAAGGTGAGTACATCAAGACCGTATGGGGAATGGGCTACAAGTTTGAGGTAGAGTAATGAAGAAAACGAAGAAGCCAAAGAAAATCCGCTCTATAAAGCACCAGATCACATTTACGTTTATAGGTCTTTTATTCCTTTCCATTCTCACGATTTCTGTGATAAACGGAGCATTTCTGGAAAAATATTATGTGTCAAAAAAGACGGAAACCCTTCTGGAAGCAAAGGAAGTATTGAGCCAGATCAATACGGATTCCATGACAGAGGACGATGTGGAAAGTGAGCAGGAGGATTTGTCCTCTGAGATCATTCAGGCAAGTTCCAGGAATAATCTGACCTGGGTGGTTGTCAATGAGGATAATACGAAATATCTGTGCTGGCCGGAGAATGAAGATCAGCTTAGAAGCAAGCTGTTTTTTGGTTATGCCAGTGATCTTGACATGGATAACGGAAAAGGCACAATTCTGAAACAGACGGATAACTGTGTGGTTCAGCAGATACATGATCGTTTCGTGGGCATGGATTATGTAGAGTGCTGGGGAAGGTTTGACAACGGCAATTATTTCCTGATCCGAAGCCCTCTGGAAAGTATCCAGGAAAGTGCAAATATTTCCAATAAGTTTTATTTTTTTGTAGGAATTGTCATTATTGTTATAAGTGGAATGTGTATTATGGCAGTAACCAGAAAGCTGACCAGACCTATTTCCGAACTGACGGAGCTTTCCCGTAAGATGACAGATCTTGATTTTGAGGCAAGATATAAGAGTAAAGCAGGCAATGAGATCGATGTGCTGGGAGATAATTTTAACAAAATGTCCAGCCAGCTGGAGCACACCATTTCCGAGCTGAAATCTGCCAACAATGAACTGCAAAAAGACATTGAGGATAAAGTGAAGATCGACGAAATGCGAAAGGAATTTCTGGACAATGTTTCCCATGAACTGAAAACACCAATCGCTCTTGTACAAGGATACGCAGAGGGACTGAAAGAGAATATCAATGATGATCCTGAAAGCATGGATTTTTACTGTGACGTCATTATTGATGAAGCCTCCAAGATGAACAAGCTGGTAAAGAATCTTCTTACGCTGAATCAGCTGGAATCCGGAAAAGACGCAGCTGTTATGGAGCGTTTTGACCTGACTGCATTGATCAAAGGCGTTCTTTCCACCATGGATATCATGATCAGGCAGAAAGAAGCCCGGGTGATTTTTAATGAGACAGAGCCTCTTTATGTCTGGGCAGATGAGTTTAAGACAGAAGAAGTTGTGACGAATTATGTAAGCAATGCCTTGCATCATCTGGATGGAGAAAAAATTGTGGAGATCAAAGTCCAGAAACAGGAAAACAGAGTGAAAGTAACGGTATTTAATACCGGAACCCCAATCCCGGAAGCCGATCTCCCGAATCTGTGGAACAAGTTCTACAAGGTAGACAAAGCCCGCACCAGAGAGTATGGCGGAAGCGGAATCGGACTTTCTATTGTAAAGGCTATTATGGAAGGTATGAATCAGCAGTACGGTGTTCAGAACTTTGATAACGGGGTGGAATTCTGGTTTACCCTGGATCGGAAATAAAGTAAAAATAGTCAATCTTCAGGCTGGAAATCTGGTGCTTGAAAGAGAAGATAATTGTAATTTTTCATAAAAAAAACAGTGTTAATCTGGAAAGACAATACAAACTAACAAAACAGGCGGCAGCATGGAATTAGCTCTTTGCAACCGCCTGTTTTTGCGTTATACTGTAAGAATATGAAAGTGTATGTTCAGCAATATTGTGCTTTGGGAAGGCAGTATTTGCTGATTAAAAGCATTTATATGATGGCAGAAAATGCTGCACACAATAGACGCAGTATTGACGAAAAACAGACAACAGGAGGAGCCCGAATGATAGCAATAATTGACTATGATGCAGGCAATATAAAAAGTGTGGAAAAAGCTCTTCATTACCTTGGAGAGGAAACTGTAGTTTCCAGAGATCCTCAGGTATTACTGAGTGCAGATAAAGTAATTCTTCCAGGTGTTGGAAGCTTTGGAGATGCCATGAATAATCTGAATAAATTCGGACTTGTTCCTGTGATCCGGGAGCTTACAGAGAAAGAAACTCCATTCCTTGGAATCTGTCTGGGTCTGCAGCTCCTTTTCGAATCCAGTGACGAAACTCCGGGAGTGGAGGGACTTGGAATTTTGAAAGGTAAGATCGTGAAGATTCCCCCGGCCCCTGGACTTAAAATTCCTCACATGGGATGGAATTCTCTTCACCTTCAGAATGATGGCCGCCTGTTTAAAGGAATTCCGGAAGAGACTTACGTCTACTTTGTTCATTCCTACTACCTTCAGGCAAAAGAACCTGAAATCGTGAAGGCGACTGCGCAGTATGGCGTAACTATTCATGCCTCCGTTGAAAAGGACAACATATTTGCCTGCCAGTTCCACCCGGAGAAGAGCAGCAAGTACGGTCTGAAAATACTGGAGAATTTTGCGAAGCTTGGGAAGGAGGCATAATTATGTTTACAAAGCGAATTATTCCCTGTCTGGATGTAAATAATGGACGAGTAGTGAAAGGTGTTAATTTCGTAGACCTGAAGGATGCAGGAGATCCTGTGGAAATTGCGAAAGCATACGACGCAGCAGGAGCAGATGAAGTGATATTTCTTGACATTACAGCCTCCTGTGAACAGCGTGACACAGTAGTAGATATGGTGCGAAAAGTTGCAGCCAACGTATTCATTCCATTTACAGTTGGCGGCGGGATCCGTACTGTAGATGATTTCCGGAAGCTGCTCCGCGAAGGTGCAGACAAGATTTCTGTAAACTCCGCAGCCATTGACCGTCCGGAATTAATCCGTGAGGCAGCAGATAAATTCGGCAGCCAGTGTGTAGTAGTTGCCATTGACGCTAAGCGTCGTCCTGATGACGGCTGGAATATCTATAAGCATGGCGGTCGTCTGGATACAGGAATTGATGCCATTGAGTGGGCGAAGAAAGCAGAAGCTCTTGGTGCAGGTGAAATTCTCCTTACCAGCATGGACTGCGATGGAACCAAAGCTGGCTACGACATCCCATTAACCCGTGCTGTATCCGATGCCGTATCCATTCCCGTCATTGCCTCCGGCGGTGCCGGTACCCTTGAGCACTTTTACGAAGGTCTCATTGACGGAGGTGCAGACGCAGTACTGGCAGCATCTTTGTTTCATTATAAAGAACTGGAAATTTCTCAGGTGAAGGATTATCTGGCCCAGAAGGGTGTTCCGGTAAGAAGATAATATAATAAAATACGCAAGATGAGGTGACAATAGAAATGAGTCAGATATCAGGAGAGTGGCGGGCTGCGCTGAAGAATGAATTTCAGCAGCCCTACTATGCCCGATTATATAAAAAAGTGATGGAAGAATACCGCACTCAGCAGATATTTCCACCGCCCCAGGATATGTTTAATGCTTTTGAGTATACACCACTTAATGATGTGAAGGTAGTCATCCTGGGACAGGATCCCTATCATAATGATGGACAGGCAAACGGTCTTTGTTTTTCAGTGAGAGAAGATGTGGCAATTCCTCCTTCACTGGTGAATATCTATAAAGAACTTCACAGTGACCTGGGCTGCTATATTCCTGACAATGGCTGCCTAGAGAAATGGGCGAAGCAGGGCGTTTTTCTTCTGAACACGGTACTGACCGTCCGCGCCCATCAGGCATTTTCCCACAGAGGAATTGGCTGGGAGCAGTTTACCGATGCGGTTATCCAGACACTGAATGAACAGGACCGCCCGATCGCATATCTTCTCTGGGGAAGACCTGCCCAGATGAAAAAAGCAATGCTGAATAATCCGAAGCAGCTGGTTCTCACTGCTGCACATCCAAGTCCGCTGTCTGCGTCAAGAGGATTTTTCGGATGCAGGCATTTCAGCCAGACCAATGAATTTCTGGAGAAAAACGGGCTTGCCCCCATTGACTGGCAGATTGAAAATATCAAAAAGGAACAATAAGAAATGGGGAAAAAGAACGATAACACACTTGTAAAAAATGCTTCATTCCTGATGATCGCAGCATTGATCTCCAAGATCATCGGAATGCTCTATAAAAGTCCGCTTTCCAATACTCTTGGAAATAACAGTATGGGTCTTTTCAATTATGCCCAGAATGTTTACTTTATCCTGCTGATGATCGCTTCTTTCAGCATTCCGCAGGCAGTATCCAAGATTATGGCAGAAAAGCTGGCTTTTAAACGTTACAGAGACGCCCAGAAGGTATTTCACTGTGCGCTGTTATATGTAATCATAATGGGAGGTGTAGTAGCACTTTTTTGTCTTTTCGGTTCGTCCATTCTGGTGCCGGAATCCATGTCCGGAGCCAGACTTGCACTGAAAATGCTGGCACCAACCATTTTCCTGTCAGGAATTCTTGGTACCTTCCGAGGTTATTTTCAGGCATATCGAAACATGCTCCCTACCTCATTGTCCCAGATTGTGGAACAGTGCTTTGTAGCGGTTTTTGCAATCTTGATGTCTACTGTCATGCTGAATAAATTCAGTAGTGCGGAAGAATCTGTACGAAATGCCTGGGGGGCTGCCGGAGCTACTATGGGAACCGGTGCCGGAGTTGCATCAGCATTGCTTTTCATGCTTTTTGTATATTGGGTAAACCGAAAGAATATCAAAAAGAGACTGGCAAGGGATACCCATTCCCGTGATGAGGCCACCGGTGAGGTTATGAAGAATATCGTTCTCATCGTAATGCCGATTATCCTCAGCTCTTTTATTTACAATGTAAACGGCTTTATTAACAGTTATATGTATTCCGGCATTCAGGGCTTTAAGGGAATTGACCATGATACCATTACAAGTCTCTACGCGGAATATGGCTATTATATGACCCTGATCAATATTCCCCTTACGCTTGCAAGTACAGCACCCACATCCATGATTCCGGAGGTTTCTGCCCAGTATGCCAAGAGGGACATGGACAGTGCCAGAGATAAGATCGACCGCGCAACCTGGATCAGTATGTTTATTTCCATTCCATGTGCAGTTGGACTTGCAGTTCTTGCCGGCCCGATCACAAGACTTCTGTTTCCGCGAACAGAGGGGGCAGCAGCTCAGCTGATGATGCTTGGTGTCATTACCATCATCCTCAATGGAAATTCCAATATTTCCAATGGTGTGCTACAGGGAATCGGAAAGCCCAATATCCCCATGATCAATGCGGCAATTGCCCTGGTGGTGGATGTGATCGCCATGGCAATTCTGCTGTTTGCAACTGACCTTGGCGTATATGCCATTGTAGTGGCTATGATTATTTATGCGGTTGTTATGTGTCTGCTGAACGAGCGGGCGATGAAACAGTATATGCAGTACAAAAATCCATGGAGAAGTGCTTATCTGAATCCACTTCTGGCATCTGTGCCTATGGCTGTAGTGGCTGGATTTTCCTATTATGGAATTTATAAGCTGATCCATTCCAATTTTATCAGCCTTGGAATCGCAGTGGTTCTTGGAATGGCTGCCTATTTTATTGTATATCTGGCAGTAAGCAAGCCATCTGATGAGCAGTTTGCCATGATGCCAGGCGGAGCCTACCTGAAGAAAATTGCAGGGAAACTGCCGTTTTAGAATATGGTTTTTAAATATGCTATTAAAATTATAATATATTGACTTTTAGATATGCATAGGTTATAATGCCATTCGGCAAGAAAGAAGCGATATGTTCAATGTATGCAGCACGAAAGCCCTCAGAGCGGCAACTCTGAGGGCTTTCTTCTTGTATTTTTTCGGAATACGAACCGAGGCTAGTTGTTATTTTTCGCCTCTTCTGCCTTCAAATTCTTCTGTGCAGTAGAAAGCATTAATTTAATTCGGTTCAGCTGGTTTACCTCGCTTGCACCCGGGTCGTAGTCGATGGCTGCAATATTAGCCTTCGGATACTGACGGCGGATTTCTTTGATAACACCTTTGCCAACAATGTGGTTCGGCAGGCAGCCGAACGGCTGGATACAAACAATATTCGGAACATCATCATGGATCAGCTCCATCATTTCACCGGTCAGGAACCATCCTTCGCCAGTCTGGTTACCCTCAGAAACAATGGGACGTGCCATTTTCGCCAGATCGCGAATATCGGCGGTTGGATGGAAATGACGGCTTTCCGCAAGTGCCTCATTTGCAGTCTTACGAATCCAGTCGATTGCCTTAATACCCATATTTCCAAAGAATGCCTTGGATTTCTTAAATCCAAGATTGTCGACCTTGAAATTCTGATTGTAGAAGCAGTAGGACATAAAGTCGATCAGATCCGGTACCACAGGCTCAGCACCTTCGGATTCCAGAAGCTCTGCAAGGTGATTGTTTGCAGCCGGAAGGAATTTAACCAGAATCTCACCTACAATACCAACACGAGGCTTCTTCTCATCACTGATCGGGATGGTATCAAAATCGTGAACCATTTCCCGGCACATTTTCTTAAACTGGCTGTGGCTTAATGAGCTGCCGGTAAGAAATGCAATCACACGTTTTTCCCAGATCTTGTGCTTACGGTTTACAATGCCCTTCTCCAGTTCATATGGGCGCATGCGGTAAATACATTTCATAAGAATATCACCAAACACAGCGGCATACACAACAGCCTTCACCAGCGGAAGAGTAAGCTTAAATCCAGGGTTGCTTTCCAGACCGCTAAGGTTAAGGGAGATAACCGGAACCTGCTCCATTCCTGCCTTCTTAAGGGCGCGGCGGATAAAAGCAATATAGTTGGATGCACGGCATCCGCCGCCTGTCTGGGACATGATAACTGCAGTCTTGTTCAGGTCGTATTTGCCTGATAAAAGAGCGTCCATAATCTGTCCCACAACGATCAGGGAAGGATAGCAGGCATCATTATTTACATATTTCAGACCTACGTCTACGGCATGCTTGTTGTCATTTGGAAGCACCTCCAGATGATAACCGTTTGCATTAAAAGCGGCTTCCAATAAGGAGAAGTGCACCGGTGACATCTGCGGGCAGAGGATGGTGTAATCCTTGCGCATCTCCTTAGTAAACGAAACCTTCTCGATAGAAGATGGTTTAATGGTGCGCTCCTTTTTCTGAGCATCCTTTGCACGAAGGGCTGCAAGAAGGGATCTGACACGGATCCTTGCGGCACCAAGGTTGTTTACCTCGTCAATCTTCAGACAGGTGTAAATCTTGCCGCTGCCATCCAGAATTTCGTAAACCTCATCGGTGGTGACCGCGTCAAGTCCGCAGCCAAAGGAGTTCAGCTGGATCAGATCCAGATCATCACGGGTTTTCACAAAGTTTGCTGCTGCATACAGTCTGGAGTGGTACATCCACTGGTCATTGACACGAATCGGGCGCTCAACAGGTACCAGATGGGAAACAGAATCCTCAGTGAGGACTGCCACACCATAGCTGTTGATCAGATCCGGGATACCGTGATGAATCTCAGGGTCAATATGGTAAGGACGACCAGCCAGAACGATGCCCCGGCGGCCTGTCTCCTTCAGGTACTGAAGTGTCTCCTCACCTTTTTTCTCAATGTCCTTATGTACGGCAGCCATTTCCTCCCATGCCTTGTGAGCGGCTTCCTTCACCTCAGATTCCGGGATATCCGGGAAAATCTCAGTCAGTCTCTTTGTAACGATCTCTTCAGAGGTCAGGGCCAGGAACGGATTCATAAAGGTAATGGACGGATCGTGAAGCTCGTCCACATTGTTCTTAATATTCTCTGCATAAGAGGTAACGATAGGGCAGTTGTAGTGGTTGACTGCATCCGGGAATTCATTTCGCTCGTAAGGGATACACGGGTAGAAAATGAATTTCACACCATTTTTGATCAGCCAGGTCACATGTCCGTGGGCAAGCTTGGCCGGATAGCACTCGGATTCACTTGGAATGGATTCAATGCCCAGCTCATAAATCTTTCTAGTAGAGGTAGGAGAAAGCACTACCTGATATTTCAGCTCAGTAAAGAAGGTATACCAGAAAGGATAATTCTCAAACATATTTAAAACTCGCGGAATACCAACTTTTCCCCGGGTAGCCTTATCCGGAGAAAGAGGCGGATAGGAGAAAAGCCGTTTGTACTTGTATTCATAAAGGTTGGGGATATGATCCTTATTCTTCTCCTTACCAATACCGCGCTCACAGCGGTTACCGCTTACGAACTGACGCCCGCCAGTGAATTTGTTGATGGTAAGACGACAGTTATTGGTACATCCGTGGCAGTTGGCCATGGAGGTGGTATATTTCAGCTCGTTGATCTTGTCAATGGAAAGCATGGTGGTTTCACGGCCTTCTGCGTGGTAGCGCTCCTTGGCAATGAGGGCAGCACCGAAAGCCCCCATAATACCGGCAATGTCAGGACGAATAGCTTCACAGCCTGCTATACGCTCAAAGCTTCGAAGTACACCGTCGTTGTAGAAGGTTCCACCCTGTACCACAATATGACGTCCCAGTTCTTTGGCATCGGAAACCTTGATAACCTTGTAAAGCGCATTCTTAATAACAGAGTATGCAAGACCTGCAGAAATATCAGCTACGGATGCGCCTTCCTTCTGGGCCTGCTTTACTTTGGAGTTCATAAATACAGTACATCTTGTTCCAAGGTCAATGGGGTGCTCTGCAAACAGGGCAGCCTTGGCAAAATCCTGTACGGAGTAATTCAGAGACTTGGCAAAGGTTTCGATAAAGGAACCACAGCCGGAGGAACATGCCTCGTTCAGCTGTACGCTGTCTACGGTCTGATTACGGATCTTGATGCATTTCATATCCTGTCCGCCGATATCGACGATACAGTCAACCTCCGGGTCGAAGAAAGCTGCTGCATAGTAATGGGAAACGGTCTCAACTTCCCCCTCATCCAGCAGAAGAGCGGCCTTCATCAGAGCCTCGCCGTAGCCTGTGGAACAGGAAAATGTAATGTGTGCATCCTCCGGAAGAATGCTGTAGATCTCCTGGATAGAACGGATGGCTGTCTTAAGCGGGCTTCCGTTATTATTGCTGTAGAAGGAGTAAAGCAGGGTTCCGTCCTCACCTACAAGAGCTGTCTTGGTGGTGGTGGAACCTGCATCAATACCCAGATAGCAGTTGCCGTGATACTGGGAAAGGTCACCCTTCTTTACCTGATAGGCACTCTGACGCTTGTTAAATGCCTCATAGTCTTCCTCCGTGGCAAACAGAGGCTCCATACGTTCCACCTCGAAATCCAGTTTGATGGAGTTCTTCAGGCGGTTTGTCATATCTGTAAGGGAAACGGTTACCTCATCCTTCGCATTCATAGCAGAACCCATAGCTGCGAAAAGATGGGAATTTTCAGGTGTGATAGCGTGCTCGTCATCCAGCTTCAGGGTACGGATAAAGGCAGCCTTCAGCTGATCCAGAAAGTGAAGGGGACCGCCGAGAAATGCAACATGACCGCGAATCGGCTTGCCGCAGGCAAGACCGGAAATGGTCTGGTTTACAACTGCCTGGAAAATGGAAGCGGAAAGATCCTCCTTGGTGGCGCCGTCGTTGATCAGAGGCTGGATGTCAGTCTTGGCAAATACACCGCAGCGGGCTGCGATGGGGTAAAGCGCTTTGTAATTCTTCGCGTATTCGTTCAGCCCGGTAGCATCAGTCTGAAGCAGGGATGCCATCTGATCGATGAAAGAACCGGTACCTCCTGCGCAGATACCATTCATACGCTGTTCAATATTGCCGCCTTCGAAGTAGATGATCTTGGCATCCTCACCGCCAAGCTCGATGGCAACATCCGTCTGGGGCGCAATCTTCTGAAGAGAAGTGGATACCGCAATTACCTCCTGTACAAAAGGAACGCCAAGGTGGTTGGCGAGGGTAAGTCCGCCGGAGCCTGTGATCACCGGATGAAGGGTAAGCTCTCCAAGTTTGCCATAAGCTTTCGTCAGAAGCTCTGCCAGTGTTTCCTGGATGTTGGCGAAATGACGCTGGTAATCTGCGAAAAGTAGGGTGTCGTTTTCATCAAGTATTGCAATTTTGACAGTGGTGGAACCAATGTCAATTCCTAATGTATATTTGTTGCTCATGTAAAGAATATGCCTCCTCATCTGTTGCATATGTGCTTAAATCGTTACTGTTCACTCCGTTTACAGTAACACGCTTCGCGATGCACAGAAATCATGCTTTGCATGATTTCGCGCCGCAACTCTCGGGTTTTCTGTGAACTTTGTTCACAAAAAACACCTCGCGGAATGTTACCAGTGAACAGTAACCTTAAATCTTCTTATTTATATGTGAAAAATTCAAATGCAAATATTCCGTAATATTATACGATACCCCGGCTTAAATGACAATGTAAAAGTTTAACAAGGATTCTTTGCACAAGTGTTGAATTTTCGGTTATTTCGGGCTATAATATATGAAGTTTTCTGCCTGTGTTTTACACTCTTTTGTAAGTGTAAAAAGAAAAATGTCTTTGCAGGGCTGCAGAAACAGAAATTTTTTTGAAGATAAAGACTTAAAAAAGAAAGGATTCACATATGGCAAAATATACACTTATGAAAACAGAAGGCCGTGCCAAGCGTGCCCAGTTTGAGACTGTACATGGAACCATCCAGACACCTGTGTTTATGAACGTAGGAACTGTTGGAGCCATCAAGGGTGCAGTATCCACCATGGATCTGAAAGATATCGGTACCCAGGTCGAGCTTTCCAATACCTATCATCTCCATGTAAGAACAGGCGACAAGCTGATCAAGGAATTTGGAGGACTTCACAAGTTTATGGTCTGGGACAGACCGATTCTTACTGATTCAGGCGGATTCCAGGTGTTTTCCCTGGCAGGGCTTCGCAAGATCAAGGAAGAGGGCGTTTATTTCCAGTCCCACATTGACGGTCATAAGATTTTTATGGGACCGGAGGAGAGTATGCAGATCCAGTCTAATCTGGGTTCCACTATTGCCATGGCATTTGACGAATGTCCAAGCAGCGTGGCAAGCAGAGAATATGTCCAGGCTTCTGTAGACCGTACTACCAGATGGCTGGAGCGCTGTAAGGCAGAGATGGCCAGACTGAACGGGCTGCCGGATACAGTGAATAAAGAGCAGCTGCTTTTCGGAATCAATCAGGGAGCTATCTATGCAGATATCCGTATTGCGCATGCAGATACCATTTCCAAACTGGATCTGGACGGCTACGCAGTTGGCGGTCTTGCAGTTGGGGAAACTCATGAGCAGATGTATCATATTCTGGACGAAGTCGTGCCTCACCTTCCGCAGAACAAACCTACCTATCTGATGGGAGTAGGTACTCCTGCCAATATTCTGGAAGGAGTCGCAAGAGGAATCGACTTCTTTGACTGCGTATATCCAAGCCGTAACGGACGTCATGGACATGTTTACACCAATCGGGGCAAGCTGAATCTGTTTAATGCGAAATATGAATTGGATCCGTCCCCAATCGAAGAGGGATGTCAGTGTCCTGCCTGTCAGCATTACAGCAGAGCCTATATCCGCCACCTTCTGAAAGCGAAAGAAATGCTTGGAATGCGCCTTTGCGTGCTTCACAATCTTTACTTCTACAATCACCTGATGGAGGAAATCAGGGATGCACTGGATCAGGGCAATTTTGCAGAATATAAAGAAATGCGACTGGCTGGTTTTGAAGAGGGAAAAATTAACAGCAGATATAGTAAATGAAATTAATATAAAAAATCGGAAAAATACTTGAAGAATCAAATTATTTTGTGTATTATATACTATAATGCGCTGGTGAAAAAGACAGGGCGTGATAGTAAGATACAGGAGGAATAGCAAATGGACGCATCAAGCGGAATGAGTATGGGATTTACCATCGTATGGCTGGTTGTACTTTTCGGTATTATGTATTTTCTGATGATCAGACCTCAGAAGAAAGAGCAGAAGAGAGTACAGGCGATGCTCAGCGATATGGCTGTAGGTGACAGTATTGTAACTACAAGCGGCTTCTACGGTGTCATCATTGACATGACAGAAGAAGACGTGATCGTAGAGTTCGGTAACAATAAGAACTGCCGTATCCCTATGAGGAAACAGGCAATTGCCGAAGTTGAGAAAGCAGAGCAGGCTTCTGCATAATCAGATTCATCCGAATATGACAGAAACTAAGAACAGGCTTCATTCCATAAAGGGATGGGGCCTTTTTTCTTCGTGAATGTTTTTTGAGAATGGGAAAAAGGCAGTTTTTTGACAGTTTTTTACTTTAACATGTTGAAATATTAAAGAAAGTGCGTTATTATAATAACAATTATCCATTGGTGTCAGGCGAGAGGTGATTTTCCGCTGGCATTCAGAAACGAAGGAGAGGAAATTATTATGAATTACAACATTTCACTGATTCCTGGAGACGGAATCGGTCCGGAAATCGTTGCAGAAGCAAAAAAAGTTCTGGACAAAATATGTGAGAAATATGGACATACTTTTTCTTATTCTGAAGTACTTTTAGGCGGAGCTTCCATTGATGTACATGGAGTACCGCTTACAGACGAGGCAATCGCTACAGCGAAAGCTTCTGATGCAGTTCTTATGGGCTCTATCGGTGGAGATGCCAAGACATCCCCATGGTATAAGCTGGAGCCATCCAAACGCCCGGAGGCAGGACTTCTTGCCATTCGTAAGGCACTGAATCTTTTTGCAAACCTTCGCCCTGCATATTTATACAACGAACTTCGTGCAGCATGCCCTCTTCGCGATGAGATCATTGGAGACGGATTTGACATGATCATCGTACGAGAGCTTACAGGCGGTCTTTATTTTGGCGAAAGAAAAACAGTAGAAGAGAACGGTGTAAAGAAAGCCATCGATACCCTTTTCTACAACGAAAACGAGATTCGCAGAATTGCCATCAAGGCATTTGACATTGCCATGAAACGCCGCAAAAAAGTAACAAGCGTTGACAAGGCAAATGTTCTGGATTCCTCCAGACTTTGGAGAAAAGTAGTAGAAGAGGTAGCGAAGGATTACCCGGAAGTTACTCTTGAGCATATGCTGGTTGACAACTGTGCAATGCAGCTGGTGAGAGATCCGAAGCAGTTTGATGTTATTCTCACTGAGAATATGTTCGGCGATATTCTTTCTGATGAGGCCAGCATGGTGACAGGATCTATCGGAATGCTTTCCTCTGCCAGCCTGAACGAGACAAAATTTGGTCTTTATGAGCCAAGCCATGGCTCTGCACCTGATATTGCAGGTCAGAATAAGGCCAACCCGATCGCAACCATCCTTTCCGCAGCCATGATGCTTCGTTTTTCCCTGGATCTGGATGAGGAAGCAAATGCAGTTGAGACTGCTGTACAGAAGGTTCTGACTGCCGGATACCGTACCGGTGACATTATGTCTGAGGGATGCACTCTGGTTGGAACGAAAGAGATGGGTGACCTGATCGCTAAGGAAATTTAGAATTCGAAATAAACAAAAAGCAAATGGATCATTTTTCCCGGCTATGAAGCAAAAAGGAGATACAAGTTATGAGAAGTGACGCAGTAAAAACAGGCACACAGCAGGCACCTCACCGTTCCCTGTTCAATGCCCTTGGAATGACAAAAGAAGAAATGGAGCGTCCATTAGTAGGAATCGTTTGTTCCTACAATGAGATTGTACCAGGCCACATGAACCTGGATAAAATCGCACAGGCTGTAAAGCTTGGCGTGGCAATGGCTGGAGGAACTCCGGTCATGTTCCCTGCAATCGCTGTCTGTGATGGTATTGCAATGGGACATATCGGTATGAAATATTCTCTTGTAACAAGAGACCTGATCGCAGATTCCACAGAGGCCATGGCACTGGCTCACCAGTTTGACGCTCTTGTTATGATCCCGAACTGTGACAAGAACGTACCGGGACTTTTGATGGCAGCAGCCAGAATCAACGTTCCTACCGTATTCGTAAGCGGAGGCCCGATGCTGGCTGGTCACTTAAACGGACACAAGACAAGTCTTTCCAGCATGTTTGAGGCTGTTGGTGCTTACGCAGCAGGCAAGCTTACAGAGGAAGGCCTGACTGAGTGTGAGAACAAAACATGTCCGACCTGCGGTTCCTGTTCCGGTATGTACACTGCAAACAGTATGAACTGCCTTACTGAGGTTCTTGGTATGGGACTGAAAGGAAACGGAACCATCCCGGCTGTATATTCTGAGCGTATCCGTCTTGCAAAGCATGCAGGAATGCAGGTTATGGAAATGTACCGCCGCAACATCCGTCCAAGAGATATTATGACAAAAGAGGCACTTCTCAATGCCCTTACTGTAGATATGGCTCTTGGCTGTTCCACAAACAGTATGCTTCATCTTCCGGCAATCGCACATGAGATTGGCTGGGATTTCGATATCAGCTTTGCAAATGAAATCAGTGCAAAGACTCCGAACATCTGCCACCTTGCACCGGCAGGCCCGACTTACATGGAAGACCTGAACGAAGCAGGCGGCGTATACGCAGTTATGAACGAGCTGAATAAGAAGGGACTCCTTCACACAGAGTGCATGACTGTAACCGGAAAAACAGTAGGCGAGAATATCAAGGACTGTGTAAACCTGAACCCGGAAGTAATCCGTCCGATCGACAATCCATACAGCACCACAGGAGGACTTGCTGTACTTCAGGGCAACCTTGCACCAGACGGAAGCGTTGTAAAACGTTCTGCAGTTGTTGCGGAGATGATGGTTCATGAAGGACCTGCAAGAGTTTTTGACTGCGAGGAAGACGCAATCGCAGCAATCAAAGGCGGCAAGATCGTAGAAGGTGACGTTGTTGTCATCCGTTATGAAGGACCGAAGGGTGGTCCTGGAATGAGAGAAATGCTGAATCCTACCTCTGCAATCGCAGGTATGGGACTTGGTTCTTCTGTAGCCCTTATTACAGATGGACGTTTCAGTGGTGCATCCAGAGGCGCTTCCATCGGACATGTTTCACCAGAGGCAGCAGTAGGCGGTCCCATCGCCCTTGTTGAGGAAGGGGATATCATCAGCATCAATATTCCGGAACTGAAGCTGGAACTGAAGGTTTCTGATGAAGAGCTTGCAGCAAGAAAAGCAAAATGGCAGCCGAGAGAGCCGAAGGTTACAACCGGATATCTGGCAAGATATGCAGCAATGGTTACTTCCGGAAACCGCGGTGCGATCCTTGAGGTTCCGAAAGCAAAATAATAAGATTCTTATCCGGACATGTGAATGGAATTATGGTTCATGAAAGTATGGTTCTTTCATAGCAAATGTCCGAGATTTTTACAGTATAATATACCAGGAGGAAATGAAATTGCAGCTTACAGGAGCGGAGATCATCATAGAATGTTTGCTGGAGCAAAGCGTGGATACCGTTTTCGGATATCCAGGCGGAGCTATTCTGAACGTTTATGACGCCCTTTACCGATACAGTGATAAAATCAAACATGTACTTACTTCCCATGAGCAGGGAGCTTCCCACGCGGCAGACGGTTACGCCCGTGCGACAGGAAAGGTCGGAGTGTGTCTGGCAACTTCCGGCCCAGGTGCAACCAACCTGGTAACCGGAATTGCCACCGCGTGTATGGACTCTGTTCCTGTGGTAGCAATTACCTGTAATGTTGGAACTGCCCTTCTTGGAAAAGATTCCTTCCAGGAAGTTGATATCGCAGGCATTGTAATGCCTGTGACAAAACACAGCTATATTGTCAAAGATGTAACAAAGCTTGCAGACACCATCCGCAAAGCTTTTATCATCGCCAAAAGCGGTCGTCCTGGTCCGGTACTCGTAGATGTGCCAAAGGACGTAACCGCAGCAAAATGTGAATATATCCGTCACACCATCACAGCCGTAGAGCCGAAGGTTGACACCATCCGTCCGAAGGATGTGGATACAGCAGCCCAGATGATCGCAGCAGCGAAAAAGCCATTTATTTTTGTTGGCGGCGGTGCTGTGATCGCAGATGCATCTGAAGAAGTCCGTGCACTTGCCCACAAGATCCAGGCTCCGGTCTGCGACAGCCTTATGGGAAAAGGGGCTTTTTCCGGAGAGGATGAGCTTTACACAGGTCCGGTTGGAATGCATGGAACCAAAACTTCCAACTACGCAATGTGCGAGTGTGACCTTCTGATCACTCTTGGTGCACGCTTCAGCGACCGTGTGACAGGAGATACAAAGACCTTCGCACCGAAGGCAAAGATCCTGCAGATTGATGTAGATGCAGCGGAGATCAACAAGAATATTGCAGTTGATGCTTCCGTGATCGGAGATCTGAAGGAAGTGCTGAAGCTTCTCCTTGTGAAAATCCCGGAGAAGCGCCATGATGAATGGGTACAGCATATTCAGGATATGAAAGCTAAGTATCCGTTGAATTACGATCATTCCCAGCTTACCGGACCCTACGTGATCCAGAAGCTTTATGAACTGACTGGTGGAGATGCAATCATTTCCACAGATGTAGGACAGCACCAGATGTGGGCGGCCCAGTATTTCAAATTTAAGGAGCCGAGAACCTTCCTGACATCAGGAGGGCTTGGTACCATGGGTTACGGCCTTGGCGCAGCAATCGGAGCAAAGATGGGCTGCCCGGACAAAACCGTGGTAAATATAGCAGGAGACGGCTGTTTCCGTATGAACATGAACGAGATCGCCACGGCAGTTCGCTGCGGCAAACCTCTTGTCCAGATCATTCTGAATAATCATGTTCTGGGAATGGTACGCCAGTGGCAGACTCTGTTCTATGAACAAAGATATTCTCAGACCATCTTAAATGATGGTGTGGACTTCGTGAAAGTTTCTGAAGCAATGGGAGCAAAAGCAATCCGCGTTACGAAGATGGAAGAAGTAGAGCCTGCACTTAAGATGGCGCTTTCATCAGAGGGTCCGGTAGTTCTTGATTGCTGGATCGACCAGGATTTAAGCGTATATCCTATGGTTCCTGCAGGAGCAAGTTTAGACGAGGTATTTGATGAGGAGGATGTGAAGAAATGAGCAGAGTGTACAATTTTTCCGCAGGACCGGCGGTCCTTCCGGAAGAGGTGTTGAAAGAAGTCGCAGATGAAATGATGGATTACAATGGTACCGGCATGTCCGTTATGGAAATGAGCCACAGAAGTGCTGCATTCCAGGAGATCATTGACACAGCTGAGAAGGATCTTCGTGAGCTGATGAATATTCCGGACAACTATAAGGTACTTTTCCTTCAGGGCGGCGCTTCCCAGCAGTTTGCCATGATCCCAATGAACCTTATGAAAAATAAGGTGGCTGACTACATTGTAACCGGTCAGTGGGCAAAGAAAGCATACCAGGAAGCACAGAAATACGGAAAAGCAAACAAGATTGCTTCTTCCGAGGATAAGACTTTCTCTTACATTCCGGATTGCAGCGATCTGCCGATCAGCCCGGATGCAGACTATGTTTATATCTGTGAGAACAACACCATTTATGGAACCAAGTTCAAAGAGCTTCCAAATACAAAGGGCAAAACACTTGTGGCAGATGTATCCTCCTGTTTCCTTTCCGAGCCGGTTGATGTAAGCAAATATGGTATTATCTATGGCGGCGTTCAGAAGAACATCGGACCTGCAGGTATGGTAATCGCCATTATCCGCGAGGATCTGATCACAGAAGATGTTCTTCCGGGAACACCTACCATGCTTACCTATAAGACACATGCAGACGCTGGTTCCCTTTATAATACACCGAATGCATATTGCATCTACGTATGCGGTAAAGTTTTCAAATGGCTGAAGAAAATGGGCGGTCTGGAAGAGATGAAGAAACGCAACGAGGAGAAAGCAAAGATCCTTTACGATTTCCTTGATTCCAGCAAGCTTTTCCATGGCACCGTTGTTCCGAAAGACCGTTCTCTTATGAATGTTCCTTTTGTAACAGGAGATAAAGAGATGGATGCGAAATTCGTTGCTGAGGCTGCCAAGGCAGGTCTTGTGAACCTGAAAGGCCACAGAACCGTTGGCGGTATGAGAGCAAGTATTTATAACGCAATGCCAAAGGCTGGTGTGGAAGCGCTGGTTGCATTCATGAAAAAGTTTGAGGAGGAAAATGCCTGATGTTTCAGTATCATTGCCTGAATCTTATTGCCCAGAAAGGCCTGGACATTTTTGATGATAATTATAAAAAAGCAGATACTCTGGATGACTGCCAGGCAGTTCTTGTAAGAAGTGCCAAGATGCATGACATGGAGCTGCCGGAGAGTGTTGCTGTGATCGCACGTGCCGGAGCCGGAGTCAATAACATTCCGGTGAAAGAGTGTGCAGAGAAAGGCATCGTCGTATTTAATACTCCTGGAGCCAATGCAAATGGTGTAAAGGAGCTGGTTCTTGCCGGTATGCTTCTTGCTTCCCGTGACATTGTGGGAGGTATTGAGTGGGTACAGAGAGAAAAAGACCAGGAAGATATTGATAAGCTTGCTGAGAAACAGAAGAAACAGTTTGCAGGCTGTGAGATCATGGGCAAAAAGCTTGGTATCATCGGTCTTGGTGCTATCGGAAGCATGGTGGCAAATGCAGCAGCTTCCCTTGGGATGGAGGTTTATGGATATGATCCATACATTTCCATCGATGCAGCATGGAACCTTTCCCGTACTATTAAGCACAGCAAGAGCTTAGATGAGATTTACAGCAAGTGCGATTATATCACTGTACATGTACCGCTTCTGGATTCCACAAAGAAGATGATCAACAAAGAGGCTTTTGATAAGATGAAAGACGGTGTTGTACTTCTGAACTTTGCCCGTGACCTTCTGGTTGACGAGGATGCGCTGATTGAGGCGCTGAACAGCGGCAAGGTGAAAAAGTATGTAACGGACTTTGCCAACCATACAGTTGCAGGTCATGAGGGCATTCTGGTAACTCCTCATCTTGGAGCATCCACAGAGGAATCTGAGGAGAACTGTGCAGTTATGGCTGTGAAGGAGGTTCGTGATTTCCTTGAGAATGGTAATATCAAAAACTCCGTAAACTTCCCGAACTGTGATATGGGTACCTGCGTAGCAGTAGGACGTATTGCCATTACACATAAGAACATTCCTAACATGATCAGCCAGCTGACCAAGATCCTTGGTGCTGAGGGCCTGAACATTGCAGATATGACAAACAAGAGTAAAGGTGAGTATGCGTATACTCTGATCGATCTTGAGAGTGCTGCTTCCGCAGAAGCGCTGGATGCACTGAAGGCCATTGAAGGTGTTTCTAAGGTGCGCGTGGTAAAATAAATGTTACTGTTCACTGGTAACATTCCGCGAGGTGTTTTTTGTGAACAAAGTTCACAGAAAACCCGAGAGTTGCGGCGCGAAATCATGCAAAGCATGATTTCTGTGCATCGCGAAGCGTGTTACTGTGA
>ENA-OQNN01000998-OQNN01000998.1-human-gut-metagenome-genome-assembly--contig:-NODE-998-length-22822-cov-5.638158_pt1 | contig 22822 bp, 22 predicted proteins | sample MGYA00242624_ERZ504870 | MGnify/ENA primary metagenome ERZ504870 (study PRJEB26092, sample SAMD00036379) | human gut metagenome | host: Homo sapiens | study: EMG produced TPA metagenomics assembly of... | reverse complement strand
AGAAAAAACATGGAATGTGGAATTGCGTAAAACACTAAACGGGAATTGATCATAAAAAAGCGAAATGAGAAAAAGGCATATAAAAGAAAATAGAAAATTAACTGGATTTAGCGAAGCGGCATTGTCTGAAAAATATCACATTCCCAAAAGAACAATCCAGGATTGGGAGACTGAAAAAAGAAATCCGCCAAAGTATGTAATAGAACTGCTGGAGTTTAGAGTTTTGTTTGACTGCAGAAAAAGCAGCAAATGATACAAAGCTCTTTATGAAAACAGAGCTTTATTCTCAGAGGATATTGTATTTGAAAGGGGTGGGCAGATACAACTTTGTAGCGTTTTAACATGTGCGGCTCCAAACTATTCAGCAGCTTCTAAGTATATGAATATAGATCCGACGGAAAACTCAGAAGTATTGAGAAAACGCATCAGTTTTATAAAAAAGGTACTGGAAGCAGAAGGCGTAGACGTTTTCATCTTTGGCGCATTTGGCTGCGGTGTATTCGGTCAGAATCCAGCAGAAGTAGCGAAGATTAGCAAAGAAGTTTTTGCAACGTCGAGTACGATTGAAAGAGTTTATTTTTCAATCATCGACGAAAAAACAACATTAGCTTTCCGTAATGTAATCTAAAGCAAAAAAAGGAGGAAACAATAATGAAGACATTGCCAGAATGGATCAAAGAAATCGAGACAAAAAGACTAGAAGATGAACGAGATGCAGCTAACGAACAGCGACAGGCATCAGCAGAGTATAATGCCTACGTGTCTTCGTACAGATTATATTCTGAAGAAGAAATGCGCGATTTCGGACACACCTGGGGCCCAGGATTTGAGCCCGAGAATAAACCAGTGGATGAACTTGCTGATTATGACAAAGTCCAAGGACTTCAATTGGAGGTTCTTAAAAAGATGATTGAAAGAAATCATCCGGACGAAGATATCAATTATATATTTCTAAGTAAATGCGGATGGGATGATAACTATCCAATAGACGAACTTGGAGAAGAATATACTTACGAAGATGTCTTGCTTAAGTTGGTTGAAAAATATCGTTCAGAAGCCAAGTTTTATGAAGAAAAAGTAGATAAAATATTAGAAGAAAAACAAGGAGGAAACAAATAATGAAATGGATTGTAACAACGACATGCAGCTTCGATCAGAATGTGACGGCAGTAGAATTTTCGGCTGAGCAGGAAGAAAAAGCAGAAAAATACTTGCAGTGGGCATATGAAAGGTTCCTTAAAATCGAAAGGGAAGAAAGCTACATCCCACTTAACGAAAACGCCTGCTACATCGAAAATAGGTATGCAAGAATCGTATGGTTAGACGATACTTATGCAGAACTCAATTTAAGCTGTACTATCGACCCCGAAGAGGAATTTGAGGAATACTACAGAAAATCTGCAGAACAAATACAGATAAATCCTGAAGAAAATACTGAAAAAGACACAAGATATATGTTAATTGGAACCGACGGCTACAGTATCGATTCCACTATTTATGCATCTCGTCAATTACCCCGACCCATAAAGGGTCCGGGGCTTGCTAAAGGCCCTATCCCTTTATATTTATCAGAGGTTTATAGCTCATGCATCTGGTCCTGACGTCGCTCACCAGGAGTGCTCCCAAATACTGCTTTTGCATGCATCCCCTCGGTACAGAGGGACTATGGCTACATCGCCGGGCGATTGACAACGCCCGTTTTTTCATTCCGTCAGGATGTACCCAACGGAAATATGTGTTTTAATTTACTTTTCTGACACCAAATCGTGGATTGGTATCGCCTGATACGTACATGGTTCCCAGAGTGTAGATATTCATAGCTCCGACACGATCATCATTGGAACGGTAACCACAGGAATCACAGATGTACTCATGTGTCTTATGGTTTCTGTTTCCCTTATGGATACGTCCACACTTCGGACATCTTTGAGAGGTATAGCCTGCAGATACTTTAATCACTTCTGAACCAGCTTCGTGAGCCTTGTAAGTCAGAAACTGTTCCAACTGATAGAAGGTCCACGAACGTAAATCGCGGTTTGATTTTGAATCTTTTGCAAGGTTCTCGTCGGAAAAACTGACGCCTGTAAGGTCTTCCAGTACAAACAAAGTACCAGCTCCGTAAGTCTGAACGAGTGTCTTAGATATCTGATGGTTTACATCGGACATCCAACGGTTCTCTCGTCCGGAGAGACGCTTTAATGCGCGTTTGGCGGATTTTGTACCTTTAGACTGAAGCTTAGCTCTTACATCAGCAAACTTCTGACGTTTTGCCATGATATCCTTACCGGATACAAAGGCTGTTTTACCCTTTTCGTCGTAAGTAGAAACAATGAAACGTAAGCCACGGTCAATACCGACAACGTGAGCTGGTTTTACAATATCCAGTTCATCAGCAGCTGTTTTTGTCATTGGGATGTGCATATACCATTCATTGTTGAGACTGACAAGCTTTGCAGTTCCAAAAGCCCAGGTACCATCGAAATACTCTTTGAAGCAGTCCGGCTGATCAAAAGACAGTTTGACACGTTTTCCAAGGGTATTAATGGAGATAAGTGTTCCATCTTCTACAAATGAGTAGTCACGTCCTCTGACAAGATCTGCCTGCGGACGTCGAAAATGAACCGGCTTGTGCAGCCACTCCAGTGTGCGTGGAATACAGTGCCATTTTTCTATCTCATCCTGGTATTTATAAGGGTTCTGTTTCATCTGTTCCTGGATAGTCTTATAGCGTGCTGTAACAGTCTTAAAGACGGAAACCGCAAACTGCGACTTTAACCCATACTCAGAGCGGACAGAAGAGTAAAGAACTTTCTGCAGCCTGTTTGAGTTCAGTTCAAAGCCATTGTTAAAGGTGTACTCTGAAACGTAATTGCAGGCATCGGCATATGTTATTGTTACCTTTTTGAAAGCAGTTGCTACGTCATCATCTTTAACATGCAGGTGCAGCTTCATGGTCTTAACAATGTCTGCCATTGATTTGTCCTCCTTTCTCTTGTATAGTATCACTATAAATAGTGTAATGTATAACGTAGTGATTTTCAAGAGGAAAAGAGGAATTTATGCATAAATATCAGCATAGAAGACATAACAAAAATCTACTGATGGCTCACATTATTTTTGCTACGAAATATCGCAAACCTATTTTGGCCGGTTCCATCAGAGAAGATGTAATGCAGTCTGTATATGACACCTGCAAACGATACCACTGGTATATTAAAAAGATGGAAACAGATAAAACCATATCCATCTTTTAATTCAGTATAATCCAACGGACAGCATTACAAAGATTGTAAGCCGTTTGAAACAACATACAACATGGCAAATGTGGAAGACGCATCACAAGAAACTTTCCTATTATTACTGGAAGGAACATACTTTTTGGTCAGATGGATATTTTGCAGCATCCATAGGGGAAGTATCACAGTCTACAATTAAACACTACATTGAGAACTAGGGATAAAAACAAAACCGACACTAAAGTGTCGTGGCTTCAACCGAATTGATAATTTGTGAAAATGCCAGAGAGGCACTGATAAAGGCTTATGAAAAACTGACACCAAACGAATGGAATGAGGATTTTAAAGATATGTCATATCTTGACGATGATTTCGCCATTCTTTATGCAAATGGCGAAAACGTATATGTTTGGAATATCCAAGCTATTCCAGAAAAATAATTGAATTTACAAACAAAAAAGAGGGAGCTTTGCATGGCGCAGAGTCCCTTTCTTATTTTATAAAAGAAAAGGGGCCCAATTTGGTGTTCTTTTTTTATGCAGTGAAATTTCATACATATTAAATATGTAATACTGAAAATTGGAGTTCATGATAAGGAGGAAACAAAGATGAACGAAACATTAAGAGCAAATGAAGAAGTAAGAGTAAGAAAAGAAACAGAAGGATTTTCAACAACATTCTTTATGGACTTTTCTATCGCAGACAGATTTGGTGATGATGCAATCAAAGATACATTTGAAAGAGCATTTAAGGAATGGAAAAGAGATTACCGTTATCTTACAGATCTTGTGCTTGTTTTAAACCAAAAAATCTGGGACTGGTACGAGGCAGGTAACGAGCCTAGAGCCAGAATCTACAATGATATGTGGATAGAGGCACAAAAGTATGCCGATGAAAACTTAAAAGGTGAAGAACTAAGATATTATTTGAGAGCAACTGATTAAGGAGGTATTTATTATGGCTGTATTTTGTCCATATAAAGCAGATGTGGTTCTATATCTAGAATGCCAGGAGTGCAAAAACAAAAGCGATTGCAGTACTGATAACGTATTTGCGCTTCTAGTCGCTGGCAGCCGTACCGTTACGGATAAAAAGATGATGTACAGACATTTGGATAAGCTGCTTTCAGTAGCAAAAGACAAATATAAGTATATCTTGATCGTCGAAGGTGGGGCGAAAGGAGCAGATTCTATCGCTGGCGAATATGCCAGGGATCGTGGATATCTTCTTAAAGTAATGCCTGCTGACTGGGACAAAAATGGAAAAGCTGCTGGCTTTATCAGAAACAAAGCTATGCACGAACTGATTGCTAGATATGAGCATAGGGGATGTGTGTTGTTCTGGGATGGCAAAAGCAAAGGAACTGCGCACAATTTCGGATTAGCCGAGAAATACAAAACTACGATTCGTATTATACGAACAGATAAATAGGAGGAAACATTTATGGATTTAAGCGAAAAGAAAGTCTTTGAGAAATTCAAGGCAAAACGCAGTAACGGAGATGTCGTTCGCTGTATGAGAGAAGAAAATGGAACCGTTTTTGTATTCGGAAAACGAAAAACAAGATACGGTACACGTTATACAGATGAACAGTTTGAGAAGTACTATGTTATCATCGAAGGAGCAGATCCTGCTATACTTTGGGAAAAACGTGTAAAGAAAATTATTGAATGTCTAAATAGATCAGGTCTTTGGTCTAGTTACCTAACATTTTTTGAAAATCTTTCAAAAATGTCTTATGAAGACAGGGAAGATATGAAAAAGATTGATGACAAAAGATATTACACTAATCCCGAAACAGGAAAATATACAAAGCGTACCGCTGCCGAAATGGAAGCCCTTTGGGGTGACTACCCTGAAAAATATCCATTCGCATTTGGCAGAGACGAAGATGGAAATTTGTTCTTTGAGACAGATTACATTCACGAGAAAAGTGATGCTAAACTGAAGACTATGTATTTCGGAAAGCATGATAACCGTTACGTAAGGGGATGCATTAGAAGTGCATTAGCTGAAAAACGCAGATATTGTTCAGGAAGATATCGTACTTCATACGATGTATCGTTTGAATATGATCCATCTCGAAATATGGCTTGGTATTCAGAAGAATATAAAGACTGCGGAAACGGTTATTATTACATTGCACTTGACGCAAATACTGCGTTATTTATAGAAAAAGACTAGGAGGAAACAACATGAGCGACGACAGGTGTCCGTACTGCAAGATTAAAGCAGATGCAAAACGAAAAACAGTATATAAAGCATTGGAAACAGTGGAGGGTCATAAACATTGTCCTGACTGCGGAGCTAGTTTAGACAGGGGTCAACAATCAGTTGAAGTAAACGGTTATTCCGATATTTACAAGGGTTGTTTGAGACTCATCGGTGAAGTAGTGAGCCAGTATAATCAGCTATTAGATTATATAGACGCAGATGTTGAATCCTATTTCGAAGAGGGAGAAAAGCCTTCCGTTAGACTTAGTGCCAACAAAATTGTTGAAGAACTATTTCTGCCTAGTTATGGGGGAACTACGAAAGCTAATTTTGTGAAAGCACTAGGAATTGAAGAAGATGACAACGAATGGATTATAAAGAAAGAAAATAGAGAGTGGTAATCATTTGTACTAAGATTAAACGCGCTCTTTAGGAAAAATAAGAAGGCTATGTGGAAATCCCCGCATAGCTTTTTTGTTATCTAAAAACATTTTCGACATATAATTTATGTTACTAGATGATTTGGAGTACAAATACAAATATTCAGTAACAAAGTATACCTAAAGAGAACAAGGAATGGTAATTAACGCAAAATAAGCCGGAAGGCAAGGAGGAAACAAAAATGAACAAATGGAAAGCAACATTAGGAATAATTGGAAACGAGGTAAAGAAAGCAGCAGAAAACACTTCTCAAAAGATTTCAGAAGAAACTGCAAGAATTGAGCATTTAAGAAATGTAATGCTTAATGTGAAAGAGATAACATCTTTCGAAATTTTGGAATATGAAGGATATATCTTTCATTTTCAAAAATCTAATGTAGAAGGAGAATGCTCTTACGATCTTTTTATGAGAGCTAAGACAAATTCTTATCACTTCACAGCGAAGGCAAAGAACTTGAAACAGTTCGAAGAACTTGTATTTTCAAATGTGGAAGAACACATTGAGGCTTTTGAAAAAGTTAGAAAAGCAGATAGTGTTATAACTTTATAATTTTTACCCGAAACAAAAAGTAAATTAAGACAGCATCCCAAAAATAGGGGGTGCTGTTTTTCTTTTGCAATTATTTCGTTTTTCCGACGCCTATTCCAAAGAATGTTTTTCGACAATCTACCTGGCCAATACTATTAGGTACCAAATCCCCGTTAATATCAAATTGCTTGGCAAGTATATCTGCGTTACACAAGAACTTTCTGCAGATAGCAGGTCTTGCTTCGTAGATCATGCAGGTAGCTTCTTTTTCGGAAAGATCGCAAAACGGGCAGGAATCAAAAGGAATGTCTCGGAACCTGTCCGGGCGGGCTGGTGGAGCAGGAGTAATGTCGTGAGTCTGTAAATAGTTTTGAATTCTGTGTACATCCTCTAAGGTCATGCTAAGCAGATTACTGCAGCATCTTCCGCATCTCGAACATTTTCCGTTTGTAGAATAATCGGGAATCGTATTTTCTATTTTATTGCGCATGATTTCCTGCATTTTTTCTAATTCTTCTCTTTGCGTCATAAAAAATCCCCTTTATTTATTGTTGCAATTTATATGTCAGATTTCGTGCAAAAAATCCTATAAAAAACAGGAGAGAAATAGAAAAAACAAATACATACCCAACGAGTGTTTACACACCTATTGAGTGCTAATATACTCAATGAGCGTAAAAATACATATTTATGCTCATAAATGTATATTGTAGAGCAAAAAATATTAAAAAGAGGGTAGGGACGTAGAAAAACAGGAGTTTAGAGCTTGCGAAAAAACTGCTTGAAACCCGCATGGGATGGGCGTTTCAGAGATTTTTATAAAAGATTTCGATCAAACGGGAGGCTGTAAGCAAGGGAAATGCTGCATAAAAAATAATTTGTTTGCTAGAAAATGATGTATATACAAAATGATTTTTCATGGAAAATCTGGTGCGAGTTAGAGAAGCTATTTGTAGGTAGGAATTCAGCTTATGTATATACGAAAATTGAATTTTTTTGTTCAAAATTTCAGGTTCCGTAAAGGCAAAAAATATTTCCCAACGAAAATTTTATTTTTGTATAGATAAAAGAGAGGAGAGAGAAAGCTCAATCCATTGATACATGTGGGGTTCAGTAATGAAAACCAGCCAAAAATACCAAAATAGAAATGACATAAATATTGTCGCTAAAGATAGATTTCACGACAATATATTGACATTTCTTGTTTTATCCTCTATAATTTACCTATAAATGTGTTTTTTACAATACGTGTCTTTATACGTGTACTTAAAACCCATTTTTGTATATACAAAATCTATTTTTGAAAGGAAAATTTTTTATGAGTAACTACCATCGCGAACAAGATGCGATCAACGATGAAAAAATTCAAAGTTTTAAATCTGAATTCCCAAAATATATTGGTGATTTCCTCGATAACATGCGTGAGTTAAATAATTCCTCTAAAACTCGTTTGGGCTACGTCTATTATCTACGCACATTTTTTGCTTTTTTAGAAAAAGACTTTTCTATCGCTCCATTAGACGTGTCTATACAATTTTTGGCTGAATTAACTCCTTTGGATATCCAGCACTACCTGACATATTTAAACCGTTATCAAACTGATGAAGACATTGCTTATAACAAGGCTCATCCTTATAAGTCACCAAAATACCATACGAACTCCCCTTCCAGCAAAGCCAGAAAGCTTACTGTAGTCAGGGGTTTGTATAAGTATTTAATAAGGAATTCACAACTGGCAAATAACCCGGCTGATGTTGTACAAATTCCGAAAGACAAAAGAAAAAATAATGATATTATTGCCATGGACAATTCAGAGGTTGGTCGTATGATCAGCGGCGCTGAAGATGGTTCTTCCCTTTCTGGACGAGCTGTTAAGTTTTCAAAGCATACCCGCCTTAGAGATATGGCCATCTTGCAGCTGCTGGTTGGTACAGGACTTCGTGTCTCTGAGCTCGTAGGTATCGATATATCCGATATTGACTGGAATACGAAGTCTGTTATGGTCTTTCGTAAAGAAGGTAAAGAACAGCGTGTATATATGAATAAGGACGCTTCTGCTGCTGTATACGATTACATCCATAATGAAAGAAAAGCTATATCTGACGACGTAAAAGCGCTCTTTGTCTCCCCTCGCAACGGAACAAGACTCACAGTCCGTTCTATTGAAAGAATCGTAAAGAAATATACGGAGAATATTACAAACCAGGATGTCCACACTCACTCTCTCCGCTCTACTTACGCTACAAATCTTTATAAGAATACTGAAGACATTAAGCTTGTTGCAGATGCACTCGGGCACAATAATTTAGCTACCGTTTCAAGATACAGCAAATCCGGAGAAGCAAATAGAAAACGTGCCGCAGGCGTTGTAAATTATGAGGATGACGAATAAATATATAAAAGCAATCCTAAATTTAGGGTTTATATTAAAACTAAACAAATCCCTATAATTAGGGATAAAAAAGGAGAAAAAGAAAAAGACCGTTACCACTTGTTTAGTATTCGGTCTTTCTTTTTTGTTAATCATTTGGCAGACAGGTTTCTTTTTTGTAAATCCAATGACTTCCCTCTTTCATATATCTTCCTTTTTTGTTGGACGTTATCACCATGGATGAGTTTAATTATTTTCGATATTGCAACGATCGTCCTCCGTTGGTTCTTTTCCCTCCAGCGTTAACGTCTCTCCTTTCATCAGAATATCATTAATGTCAGAGAAATTAAGTAGGAAGACCTTATCTGTATACGCGTCATACAGGACAGCTCCCGTTTCATAATTGTTAATACACTGATTATCGGTGATGAACCCTATCTCCAGTTTTTCTAACTCGAAGACAATACATTCGATATCTGACAATGTCCCATTCTTAATTTTCTCGATTTCTTCTTCTGTAAACGAAAAAGAAATTCCACTGTTTGTTCTCGTTGCGCTCATATTTGTTTCCTTTTTGTCAACTACTCCTGACTAAAGTCAGGAGTAGTTGACAGTGTATGAATACAGAGATGAAAAAGAAAGACAGGAAGCTGTTTGCAGTTGTGCTGCAGATCCGGTCGTTACAATTAAAACATTTTAACAATCTAAAGAAAACGCCTACCTATTACGGGTAAGCGTTTTTATTTGCGAAAAAATAAGGCTATTGCCCTACTCTCTTTGGGCTGTATTTCTCATCGATAATCGCAGCTTCTCTAGGCTTGATAATAATACATTGTTCCGCAGGAAGATTAATTACGTCTTCTGGAGTTAAAACGGGACGTTCAGCGAATTTGTGTATAAGTCCTGAGTTTTTGCTGATGTATTTAGCGGATACGAGATCACTGGGGCCAAGACAAAGAATGGATTCTGTGTTATCTAAAATTGTCTCCCAAGAAACCGGATATACTCGCATAAGCTGATCCAAAGACTGTAGAATAATACAGTAATTCATATCATACGCTCTTCCGCGAGCTACATGTTTATCAATGTCATAAAACAAGCCTAGATTTGTAAATTCATCAAGGAAAAACCATAGCTGACGTCTTCCCTCTCTCCCTTCTCTTTCTCTCTCGCACGTGCGGATAATCTGTTCTAATAATATAATTATAAGACCATAATAAGTGCGGTCGTAGATTGGAGGATCCAGAAACAATGCTTGTGCAGTATCTGTAAATTTACTGAAGTCTAATGTATCACCGGAAAGTAAATCACGCATTTGTTCTGCAGTATACGGATGAAGCTGAACCATAATATCAATACGTATAGCTTCCCTTGTTTTCTTATTCATACTATTGCAAAAATCATTATACTGATGGAGAATACGTTTTCCTGCCTCGCTTCTATTTAGTTGATTAAAAGTGCCTGCAATTTCATGTTCCTGTTTCTGCAATAGTTCGATAACATCATACAAAGTTGGCTCTGTAATCGTTTCTAAAGTACATGCGATAAGCAAAGCTAAGTATCTCTTAGAGCTTTCACTCCAAAAATGATCTGTTTTGTTCTGCCAGTTCCCCAACAGATGCGTAGAAAGTGCAATAATATCTTCATCATCCACAATATGTGCAAGTGGGTTGAATTTGACTGTTCCAGCAGTCTGTTCAAGAGAAAACTCGTTCACTTCATACCCGTTTGCTTGAAGCATATCTTTTTTGTCGTCGCACAGTTTTCTTTTTCTTCCGATAACCACCATGTTGCCCATATTTGAGGCAATACTATCAATATTTGGCCTAATAAATGCATGTGTTTTCCCGGCCCCTGCATCACCAATAACAACTACATTCCCGCTTGAACTGTAGTTCTTTGAGAGAATAACAGCTGATTTCTTGCCTGTTGGAATAAAGATTTCGCTGTTTACGAAGTTATTTGTTCCAGGGGTGGTGTCTTTTGCCGCTTTATCCATTTTTTTGCTTAAAATAGGATTGTAAGTATCTTTGTCCATACTTGTACCTCTTTCGTTTTGATTTACAGACAAAGATACATTTTTTAATGTGTGAGATGTATGTACCGAAGCATATCTGCTTGCAAGAAACTGCGTAATTGAATAATCTGGATTAGCAGCTCTAAGTTGCTGATATACGTCATCTTCTGCTTTTGGAATTTCTACGACGCTTTTGAGACGCATGGATCCATTTTTTGTGAAACAGTTCATTTTCACCAAAAATGCGGTTTAACGTATCGACTTCGCTTTCGGTAAGTTTTCGTTCGATCAGTGTTTCGACTGTTATCGGAGTCAAGTATAGCTGGCGCTCAATCGTTTCTTCTTTTATAGGCGATGTAGCATTTACAATATCTTCGACAGTGCAATGGTATACTTCAGCAACTTCCAGATATCTATCCTGCTGCGGGATCGTTAATCCCCTCTCCCACTTCGATATTGTCTGATAGGTTACACCAAGTAACTTCGCAATTTCGTTTTGAGTCATGTGTAGTTCTTTTCGTTTCGTTTTAAAAAAATTCTCTTTGTTCTGCATAAGCTAATTCTACATGCTCCTCTCCTTCTTTTCTATGGCGCTGTGGTTGAGTTAGTGGTTGAGTTGATACATAAAAGAAAACTCCACGAATATGCGAAGCTTTCTTTTAATTCTAATGGAATTAACCTTAATCTTTTTCGTTCATCTTTTACGCAGGTTAGGACAAAATCTTTGTTTAATTTATACGCCTTTTACATTATACATTTCTTCCAATTATATTAAGCTCGATCTCGTGCTGCAGAACGAAACATCATTAATAATACTTCTGAAACTGGCTTTTCCCGATTTTTTCTTTTTGCTTTCTTTACCGATTTCAACCAGTATACGTCTTTTTGATAGTTCATCCCATCCGGAACAAAAACTCCCACATGGTACGGAATTTCTTTTTTCACCTGTTCAAAGACTTCTTCCGGCATCACATAATAATTATAATCTCCAAGAAAATTATGCCCATTTGGGGAATGAAAATCTTCAACAGAAGATTTGACCTCGTAGCAGTAAACGTCTCCTTTTTCAATTCCCGATACAGAGTTATTGACTGGTACAAATTTCATAAAATCCACTCGGATCCCATGGGCTATAGTATTGTCGAATGAAACTTCCCTAGCCCAGTAAATCCGGGGATCATTTTTTGGATTGATATGATATAGCAGCGATTTGGAAAGCAACGCTGTTGTCTCTTTTCTGTTCATGGTTTTCCTCCTTTTTTGTAAGAAACGATTTGTTTTTTGATATATTTACCATATCATATTGGGGCGAATTTTCAAGAGCAAAAAACGGGGGGATATACATCCACTCGCTATTTGACGTACTCTCATCATTAAAATGACGAGATTCTCTTTCTCTCATTACGAGAAATGAAGCATCGCAAAGCTTTCAGCATGGTTCTAGACCTTGCATATAGTCTTTGCATAGCTCTTGTTTTTTGAGCATTTCCAATCCATATGGACTGTACTTTGTATACTCATACTACATCCAGCAGGGCTTACGCCTAAGACCTGAACTAGATGAGGGATTCTTTATGCTAGAATCCAAAGCAGTGTTTCATTGTGTGTCCACATTTTTTCATATTCAGAATCAATGTATCCTGCAACTTTACAAAATGTGGAAAATCAAGATAGCAGGTTTTAAAATCAGGAGCAGTCAATGTGTCGTTGGTATGACAAATTAGAAAGGCAGAATATAAATCTCTCTGTACTCTATGTCCTTCAATCGTTTTAAATCTTTCGTCCAATGCAGGCTTGATGTATTCCCAAGTATCATGATGGAGCTGAGAAGCCCGATACTGGTGAATATCGATTTCGTAGTATGGAATTCCATATTGCGTTGCCTTTGTTTTTAAGTCTGCCTGCATACGACCTGGTGAACGGTTCTTGATGGAATGTCCATAACGCTTTTTGCGTTTGTATTTGCACACCATCTTTGAAGAACCGTCTTTTTGTTTTATAGGTGTTGCTTCATCCTGTCGTTCTGCTTTTTTCGACTTCTTTTGCAGAGCCTTGAAATTCATTGGCTCAAGGATGAACTCGCTTGCGTTGCGAACGACTTTGTTAATGAAGGTATGATGCGAAATCTTGATATAGGCCGACTGCTTTCGATAGAGAACCCGAACTTGGCGTTTTAAACGTCTGCACCTTTTCGTTGTCTTCCATTTGTGCTTACCCTTTTTGACTGTACCATTCTTATTATAGTTATCTGGATTATGCTTTCGCATAGAGACATCTACCAGATTCTGCTTATGGCGGATCTCCTTTTCATATTTAGCTGATTCTGGAGCCAGTTCTTCCAGATGGACCTCGTTATTTGAGGCTGTCGCAATCGTTGATGTTCCAAAGTCAACGCCTGTACGATGTCCGCCATCTTTTGACAGCTTGATTCGTTTTGGTGCATCACCTCGAAGTGTAATTACAACATAGTATTTGAATCCACTGTTGAATTCGATTCTTTTTAAAAAGGAGTAGACGACATCTTCTTTCAAATCAACAGATGAAAGGATGCTCTGGATATATTCATCTTCTGGAATACGCACTTTAAAATAGTGCTTCATAAAACAGATGGTATCCCATCGAGGCAGACGAACGCCTGTTGCAGCACATTTTTGTTTGATGCAGTCGAAATCATTATATCTGCGATAATGAAGATGATGCCCATCCTCAAACAGAACTTTTTCTATTCCTTTATATACAGCATCGGCTTCAGCCTGCGCCTGATGGGAGTTGATATAGTTTTTGTACTTCTTCTGCTCCATGGATACGAATTTGTACAAAGCTCCTTTTACAAGTCCGTATTCTTTTTGCCTACTGTTCATAACTAGCGAAAGCTCTTTTTTCTTCTTCTTTTCAGAAGCTGACAGTTCAGATGCTTCCTTTTTAGAAAATTCAGCTTCTCCATAAGCTTTGCGTGCATCCATATATTCTTTATCATGAAACAAGGCGTTCAGACGACTCGTTGTATGACGGACAATCTGATTATGCATTCGATTCGCATAGAAAAAAGACTTCGATAGAAATCGTTTTTCAGATGAATTCAGTTCCAGTTGAAAGCGTACTGTATACATATCGAAGCCTCCTTCCTGCGTTCGTATTCTATGCATATACTATATCACGATTCACGCTTTAAAAGTGAATTCGCATACGTCATTTAGAGTCATTCACCTAATGACTGAAGTCACGAGCGTTCTGACTTTAACTCATAAATCGTACATACATTAATTTCCTTTCACCTTCAATACGATATCGTTAATCGGCTGACTATCATCATCTAAACCAGAGATAGTGTTGGATGAAATTTTGAATCCAGAAGTTTTAAAATTGCTATCCTTTAGATTCGCTTTTGCAATTTTATAATCCCCATTAGGAAGAACAACAGGTAATACACATCTGCCTTTTTTCAATGTAAATGTACTTATCCAACGCACACCGTCATACATACTGATATATCCTTTTTTATTTGTTTTTAAATAGTCATTTTTATAATTTTTCAACACCTTTCCATCACTGGTCAGCATTTTGATTTTAAATGTTCCATCATCTTCTACAAGCTTATCATTCTTATTTTTTAAAATGATTCTTGTTGCTGACTGAATTGTTTGGTTGTTTTCAATTATATTTACTGTCCCCGTTTTATCAGAAGAAAGCTCATATCCATTATTTAAACGAATATATGTATATGGAATATCTTTGTTTCTTGTTACAATCAGCTCAAAAGGTTCAGTTTCAAATTCATCATCTATTTTTTTAATAATGTAAGTACCCTTTAAAAAATCATTCGATTGTAGCACTCCATTCTCATCAGACTCTAGAATTTGATAATCACTTTCTAAACCGTTTTTTTGTGCCAGTTCAATAGCTTTATCAATATTCTCGTCAGCTTCTTCGTAAAAGCTTTTTTTTACACATCTATACTTTGATTGAGCTGCAATTACATTACCCTTATCATCCTCTTTGATTGAGGTGATTTTGAAACGAGAGTGCATCTCTGCAAGATTAATAGATAGATTTGTATCTACATTCTTTGTTTTATAGGTAAAGGTAAAATCTTTCTTCTTGATTTTCTCAAGTTTATTTCCTTTGTTGATTAATGTGTCGTTGTTCTGTTTTATTGAATCAATGCCATATTTTGAATGGATGATAATCTTAAGCTTCGTGTCTTTATTGAAACTGAAAGAATCATCTCCACCATCGACTGGATAAGAAATATTATCTTCTGTTAAAATTTCAGCTGTTCCAAGTCCACCAGTTAATTCTATGTGCAATGAGGATGTATTCTCCTTGGCAACTAAATTGCAAGATAAACATGGTAATAAAATAACCAATGATAGACTTATATATAATAATTTTTTAAAACTCATCATGATCCTCCAATCTAAATAAATATTCATACTGCATATGAAACTAACATTTTTGATTTAGTCCCATATGCAATAGAAGGAAGGATTTTGTTCCCTCCTTTTAAGAATTAATCTTCGCTTTTGCGAATCTTGCGAACAGTTGCGATTGAAGCACCTAATGCGATAACAACAACACCTAACATCATATACATCATGTCTTTGTTTTTAGAAGTACCTGTATCTACACTAGGCAACAAGACATTCTGGTATACGATTGAATAACGATGATTATCATCTACGTGTACTTCCTTGTCATTTACGAACAAACCTTCATCCGTAAATTTAACCTTTACAACCTCATCCGATAACTTATATCCTTGAGGAGCACTTGATTCTTTAATGTAAGTTGTTCCGTAACGAATCAAGAATTCAGCAGTACCAGTTTCTTGATCGCCTGCAATTGTTTCAAGTTTTGAACTTTCAGCACAGTTTTCTTGAGAATATGATGTGAACTCAAACTTATTTGACTTGATATTCTGTCCTGTCACACTATCAACTTTATTTACTAGGATATGTGGTAAAGCTGTGTGTTTTGGCTCTACAGTCACATCATACTGAAATAATTCATCTTCATCATCCCATGTTGGAATTCCAACCACAAATGGACTGATTGTTTCATAATCTGCTAAATCCTCAACGTAAACTAAATACACACCTACAGGAAGATTCTTACAAGTTGCCTTTCCTTCTTCATTTGTAGTCATTTCATAATCTGGAGATTCAACCTTCTTTGAAAGAGTTTTAGCCACATTATCAATTTCTTCAGCCGTTTTGATTTCATTCAAGTTGATTTCATCATCCGCAAAGGATTCTTTTAAGACATATTCTCCCTTAACAACGTCTGCAATCTGGACAATGCCAAATTTTACATTTTCTTTGGAAAGATATATATCATATGCATCTGTCAATTCGACTGAAATTGAGCCAAGTCCATTTTCAGGCACCTTTGTTAAATCTTCTTCAGGTAAAATCGTAACATTACCTACACTTGGATCTTCTGTTACATCTGTAGCATGAATATTCATGCAAGGTACCAGTAAAAGTAGCAGGCTCAAAGCACAGCCTATTTTTTTCAGAAATTTCATAATCTTAACCTTCTCTCCTTTCTTTTCTTTAAGACATATTTAACTAACAAAATAAATACAATAACAAATGGAAGTGCTGTAAATAACAGTTCTCGCCAGCTCATCATTTTTGGTTCAATGGCTTCTTTTTTCTTCTCACTATACGGAACTCGCTTACCAGTCAAAATCAGTCTTTGCGTATTGATTCCATATGGTGTACAAGTCAACAAAGTTGCAAGGTCCTTGCCTTCTTCTATTCCAAGAACATCAGAAGCTTCCTCTTTTTTTACAATTTCTATTTTATAGATTTGATAAGCTAGTGTTTTATTTCCCACACGAATGTAGAATAAATCATCTTTTTTCAACTCATCAAGTCTTGTAAATAATTTTGCGTTTGGAAGACCCCTATGACCTGTCAGAACAGTACGTGTATTTTCTCCACCGACTGGAAATGAAGAATTTTGTAAATGGCCAACACCATTTGATAGTACATCATCACTTGTTCCGTGATAAATTGGAAGGTCAACGCCTATCTTGGGAATCTCAATTGAACCCATAATTCCATTATCAGAAAGGTTCAAAATATTTTCATAGCTTTCATCCGACAAAATATCCGTATCAATATCTCCTACAGAAGCTCCCATTGTTTGGAAAAGCATATCATTATAATTGTGAGCCATTTGAATCTGTTCATTGATTTTAGCTTTATCCGTATGTTTTACTTTGCTCTCATAGGTTGAAATCATACTATTCTGCTGTATGCTAGAATGAATACTCGATACCAGTGGAATCGAACATAAAGATATTCCGATTACAATCAGTAAACGTACTGTCCAACTGGTTTCCTTGATAGCTTTAATAATCGACTTCAATATCAGCACCTCCAAAAATGGAAGGTGGCAGTACTGCCATCCTAACCATTTCATTTATTTTTTAATTAGTCTTTTTTATTTTTACGTTTTTTATCTAATGCCAACGCTCCAACAACTGTGATTGTACCTGCTCCAAGGCAGATTAATGTCAATGAAGAACCAGTGATTGGTAATTTAGTACCTACATAGTTTACTACAGTAATGTTAGCGGAACCGTCTGCTACATTAGTTTTTAAGTTTGTATCGCTTTCTTTGTAAGCACCGTTTAAGAATTCCTTAACATGAGCAGTTGCTTCTAATGTTTTTAAAGTCTTGTCAGTAGCACCTTCACCTGCGTTGTAGTTGTTACGTTCATCCGTGAATGTTGGCTTGATGCTTAATACGATTGGATCTTGCAATTCACGGTATCCAGCTGGAGAATCCGTTTCTTTCAAGTAATAAGTTCCTTGATCCAAACCTAAGATAGTGAATACCCCTTTTGTATCTGAAACCATTTCTACTGCACTGCTAGGGCGTGTGCCTCCAGTGTGATCACTACCACCTAAAGAATCACGGTTCATCACGATATAATCGTGGAGAGAAGATTTTTTAACATAAACTTCGTTTGTACAGTTTTTATCACTGTATAGACGGAATTTAGCATTCTTCAATAATTTGTTGTGGTCGTTGACCTTTAAGCCATTAATTTTATATGTGAAGCAAACTACTGTATCCCAAGGAGTTGTTCCTGTAGAACCATTTCCATCACTGTCTGGGTTGTTGCTATATTCAAGGCGAACAGCATTTTCAAATCCAGCACGACCTGTACGAGTTGATGCATTGTCATTCAATGTTGCATTATAGTTTAAACGAACAGATTGGCCATAAGTATTTTCGCTGTTGTTGTTCATTCCTTCTGGGAATTGTTTGTCAACGATAGCTTTTAAATCTGGAATTTCTGCATAGAATGTGTCTTCACCACTATTTTCAACAACTTTAAATTCATTACTCTTTAATGTATATGATTTCTTGTTGCTTGAAATTGTGATAGAAACAGAGTCTTTATTGAAAGTCAATGCATTGTCCATCTTGTCATGGAAAATCATTTTATATGTTTGATATCCATTCATGTCTGGCACATATGTATCGTAGTAATAAGGAACTGTCTGCCCAATTTCATAATCCCCAATATCATTCCATCCTACATTGTTGTCATCTTCATTAATTTTCTTAATCAAAGTAGGATAATCAGATTTGATATTAACCTGAGCATTAGGATTCGCTGTATTTGTTAAAATCAATGAGGCTGCTGAATGTGTATCCTGCACAGCAGTAACTTCATCTGTTAAATAATAACCATATCCTAATCCACTGAACTTAACAGAACCATCGACTGCATTTACAGCTGTAACTTTAACAGTATTTGGAGAAAGGCCTTCCTTAACGAGTTCATCTCTTAAAGCTTCAACGAAGTGACGATAATTGCTGTAACGTCCTTCTAATTTTTGATCTGCCTGAGCACCTTCAACTTTGTTAGTGTTTAAAGTTTGAATATAGTCAATTACATCGTATTCAGTAACTGAAGAGGCAGATTTGTTGATTTTCTTACCAACAACAGTCTGTAAAGCTGTTTTGTAATCATTGTTCCATGTATAGTTGATTGATTCATTATCCACTGCATTTTCAGCGTCAAACAATTTATAGACTTGGAATTTTTTACCAATCAAAGATTGTCCTGCATTTGGTGTAATGGTAATCGAAGCATTCCCCTTGCCAAAATCAGCAACTCCGTCTGGAGTCGGAGTCGCATAAGTTTGCGTTGCTTCAGCAGCATAGACTGGAGCAACCAATTGAGCAACACATGTTGCTACAGGACTTAAAGTCATAGACAATGCAGTTAGACCTGCAAAAACCACATTTTTAGTTTTCATTTTAATATCCCTCTTTCTTCATTATTTAGAAATCATTTTATCTTTTTTAGATTTATATAAAGCAAAAGCTATTACGGCAACACCTAATCCAATTAATAGGATTGTTCCATTTGAACCTGTTTCAGGTAATAACTGCGTTGTCTTGTTTGTAATATCTACCGCAACAACACGATCTTTTTTAGTTCCCTCTAAGCGAACATTACCCGTTGTCTTGGATGTATCGTATTTTGTTCCATCGACTGTAAATTCAAATGTGTTTGTCTGAGGTGTCGCTGAAACATATACGGAATGTACATATGCCTTTCCGTTTTCATCGACTGGAATTCTATATCCTTGAGGGGCTTTTGTTTCCTCGAAGTAGTATGTCTTTTCTACATCTAGATTTTTGAAAGTTAATAACCCTTTGTCATCTGAAGTCTGTGTATCTACTACATTTTTACATTCTTCATCACTATATAGACGGAATTCAGCACCTTTCAAAACTTTTCCATGCTCATTTGTTTTTGTAATTTTCAAATTGAAAGGATTTACCTTATCGGCAAATGTAGCATAGCCGTCCCCTGAATCTTTTGTACCTTGTGTTACAAGACTGTTTGTTCCAGATGTAAATGTGATTTTTCCTGTACCACTTGCAACATTGAATACAACTTCGTTTGGATTCAGCTGATATCCATCTGGAGATTTGATTTCCTTGATTTTGTGTGTACCCGAAGCCAAACCTGTAATCGTGATTTCTCCTTTTTCATCGGTTGTTAATGATTCTGTCGTTCCATCTGGCTTTGTGTGCGAGAATACTGCACCAGAAACTGGTGTGGTCGTTCCCACTTGTACCTTCTTGATATCGAACTTGACGACCTTTTCTAGAATCTTTGGTTGGTTATATGTTTCAACATATTGATCATTTCCATTTGCTTCTATTTTTCTCACAAACACTTCATTGTTAATAAAATAACCAGTTGGAGCCTTTGATTCCTGAATTGTAATTGTACCTACAGGAATTGCGGTAATATTTTCAAATATATAAAAATCATCACCAGATACTTTATAATCACTATCTAAACGAGTAAATCCATCCTTATCCGTCTTTAACACCCAAGTACGAGCTGGTGTCTGTTTTTTAGTTGCAGGATCTTCATCATACAAGCCCTTGTAGTATTTGACTGTGAACTCAGCACCTTCAAGAGAAGCACTTCCCTGTGGCTTGTTCTCATTTGTTTCCCTATCCACTTTTCCAAGTAAAATATCAACTGGATCGGCTTGAGGATAATCCACAAAATCATTCGATTCTTCACCAATCCAAGTGTTTTTTCCGGCTTCAATGACAACCTTCACAGCATTAGGATTTAAAGCATATCCTTTTGGAGCTTTTGTTTCCTTCACATAATAAGTTCCCGCTTCCAATTCGATTTCATTTGACCAGTTTTTGTTTTTTTCGGAATTGTCGTATTTACCAATGATAAGTGTATTTACCTTGTTTTTATCCGCTTTTGCATCCGCTTCTGTTTTATACACTCCGTATTCTGCACCCTTCAATGAGTAGCAAGGGTTGTTATCTGTGATGTCTGGATCTGCAGATTTCTTCATGATAGACAATTTACCTTTAGACTGTACCTTGAAAGCAAGTTCAAAAACATTTCCAACGGTTTGAGGTGTTGAACCACCGAACTGATGTAGGTTTGTTTCAAATCCAAATACAACATGTCTGTATCCATTAATTGTACTTGCATCTAACACACGTAATGTGCAGGTTGGATAACGCAAAGCATAACGGCTACTTTCATCAATTGTGCCTACAGCTGTTTTGATATGGTGACAGAAAGCCTGAATTGCACCATTGAATGCAACTGGATCTGAAACATCAGTTAAATGATATCCTCCATTCACCCATTGTCCATAACTGTTTCCATTGATATCACGCATCGTAAAATCAACAGTTGAGCCATTCATAGTAATAGACTGAGGAACCGCTAGAGCTGACTCCGTCACAGCACACTCTCCACCATCACCATCATTCCATCCCAATGAAGTGAAATATCCACCTGCTGTAGTTCTAGACTTATTGTATAGTTCCAATGGACCATCAATTGTCTGTACGTAGCCGTTATTACCAAATTTACCTACAACATCAATAGAGGATCCAACGCTAAACACGTCTTTCGTGCCTTCTGCTAAATAAGCCAGTACATTGATACTTCCAACTGTTTCTGTACCTAAACCAACGCCCGCTGCTCTTCCCTTTGACTTTGAAACAACAATCTCTAGTGATTTTAAATTGGCACCCATATAAGATAATGCCATTTCTCCTGTTTCAGGGTCATACGCACCATATTCAGACTCTAAAGGAACATCTGAACCATTCACATATACTTTTACATTTTTTGGAATAATATTACTTGCAGTCTTTTCAGAAGCAAGCTGAAAACGTGTTGTCATGAAAGGACGTAAACTTATTGAATCCCCTACCACACTGTCAATAGAACCTGTCTTATCAACAACTGTAGTTTTAACTTTAACATCGTTTTCTACATCAGCAGGAACTAAAAACTGTACCTGTAAATCTGAAAAATCCTCTTTTGGATTACTATCTGTTTTTGCTTCTTTAGCCACAGTTTTGAAAACATCTTTATCAATTTTTAAGATGTGAGTTTTCTTATCATAAGAAAAGCCTTCTGTTAGCTGTTGACCATAATCATTTCCACGAGCCACATCATAATCGTATGGATAACTCTTCTTGGCTAAACCATTCACAAAAGGTGTGTCTGCCTGAATATAGTAAGCATCTCCATCTGTATATACTGTGCTTGGTTCCATTGTCTGCGTATAGATCGTATCCTTTGGATTTTTATCAATCAATACAGAAGTGATTGTATCATTTTCAGATACAGCACTTGGAATTGCATACAAGTATTTTGTATATACGGTTTTAGATGTATCTATATCCATCTTTGAAAGATCCACGTCAAATGTGCCATATTTATCTGCATCTTTAGATTCAGCTACTGCATCATTTGAAGTAGAAACAGATTCATCGGAACTTTTGTCCTGAGAAGAATCATCACTTTCAGTTTTGCTTGAATTACTGTTTTCTTCTTTTTGTGTTTCATTTTGTTTGAACACTACGTTAAAAGAAGCATCAGCAGTCTTTGTTGTGTATGCAAAGCTGAAAGATTTTTTTCCACTTGTAAATCCAGAGATCGTAGTGTCATTTAAAGTAATATCATCAATAACTGCATTCTCATTGGATTTAGAAACAATTTTAACCTCTGTACCTTCGTCATAATCGGTATTATAACTTTCTCCATCAGACAGTGTTTTTGTGAAATCGTCTGATGAAAGTGTAACTGTACCATCCCCTACAACATTCACTGAAAAGCCTGCCGTATTTACTGTTTGAGCCGTCGTTTCTTCTGCATAAGCAGGAAGCACCAGATTCAGTGAAGTTAACACAGTTACAAAAAAGGCAAGAAAGGTATTCTTAATCTTTTTCATACTTTCATTCCTTCCTATTAAGGCAAATTGCCTTAATTTAAAAATTCCCCTTAAAGATGTTTCTATCTCCTTAAAATTCCTAACGTTAGAAATTTTGTCTTATGACGTGAATTGAATTTCAATATTCTGAAGGAACAAATACTGAAATCCTTTCAAGTTCATTTAAGGATAATCATATAAACTAAAGATGTTCATATTTATCGCCTCCTATTCCATGAAAGATGGTGCAATAGTACG
>ENA-OQNN01000995-OQNN01000995.1-human-gut-metagenome-genome-assembly--contig:-NODE-995-length-22863-cov-4.654733_pt1 | contig 22863 bp, 20 predicted proteins | sample MGYA00242624_ERZ504870 | MGnify/ENA primary metagenome ERZ504870 (study PRJEB26092, sample SAMD00036379) | human gut metagenome | host: Homo sapiens | study: EMG produced TPA metagenomics assembly of... | reverse complement strand
CCCAGTTATAAGCAAATCTTGAAGCACCTGCGTACTGAAACATCTTAGTTTTCTGTACGTTGTTTGGTATCAGCATTACTTTTATGGCTTTTACCATCTGTTTCCTCCTGTATCAATTCCCGGATAAAAAACTCACTATCTACTTACATGATTTTATAATTTATCTTTAACTGTTAATGACCTCCTGTTATTTCTTTTCCTGTTCAAAAATCGGTATCAGCTGCAGGTGTCCTCCTTTAAAACAGGTTCCATCTTAGTTCGTTCCTTTCTCTTTGCCTGTCCCCGGTTTCGCCCAGTTGACAATCAGGATTCCGATAGAAACCAGCACCAGTGCGATCAGGTCTTTCATTCCGAATACATTTCCCTCACGCAAAATGATCGCGGAAAGGATCACCCCAAATACCGGATTCGTAAATCCGAAGATCGATACCTTGGATACCGGATTGTATTTCAACAGGATTCCCCACAGCGTGTATGCAACTGCAGAAATCAGTGCCATATAGATCAGAAGAATCATTGCCGGCATACTTGCCGTATGGATTCTTCCACCCATCACGAATCCGATCAGGATCATCACAAGCCCGCCTGCAGTAAACTGATATCCGCTTAACATCACCGGATCAGATTTGGCTGAATACTTCTTGATCAGTACAGAAGATAATGCATAAGCGATCGCAGAGATAAAAATAAATCCATCTCCGGTCAGATTAAAGCTCATATCCACATTGCTTCCGCTCAGATTGATCAGAACCACCCCTGCAAATCCGACGATACATCCGAGCACTTTTTTCTGATCCAGTTTCTCCTGATGAAAGATCAGGCTTGAAACAAGGATTGCAAGGAATACATTGGATGCTTCAACGATCGATCCTTTGACTCCGGTCGTATGTGCAAGTCCTACATAAAAGAAAAAATACTGGACCACCGTCTGTAAAAGACAGATTTTTCCGATTCTCGGAAGATCTCCCTTCCCCGCTTTCAGAAAACGTCCCTGCAGGATCGATCCAAACAAAATAACCATAATGCCTGCAATCGTAAAGCGGCACCCTGCAAACAGAATCTGCGTGGCGGTATCGGCTGAATCGATCTGAAACAGCCGGTAGCCAACCTTGATACAAGGAAAAGCACTTCCCCATAACGCACAGCAGACCATTGCAAGAAGACATACCACCCAGGTTTTCCTCATTGTAGTCTCTTTTAACTTTATCATCTCATTCTTTCCGTTTCTTACGCAAGAAGTTCATCTGCAAGTTCTTCCATTGCAGTTACATCTGCATCTTTCATTGCAGATTTGATCGTAACAGTCTTTTCGCAGAGTGTGATCTTCTTCATTTTCTCTACATAACTCTTCATCACGCGTGCGGCTGTCGGAGCCCAGGAACCATTCTCGATAATTGCGATCTTACGGTTCTGGTAGTTCTTATTGGTCAGTTTGTTCAGGAAAGTCTCCATGCACGGGAACACACTTGCATCATAGGAAGCTGCTGCAAGAACCAGCTTGTCATAGCGGAATGCATCCTCGATTGCCTCTGCCATATCATCTCTGGAAAGGTCAGTGATCGCTACCTTCTTTGCACCTTTGGCTTCCAGGATCTCTTTCATCTTCTCTGCTGCCTTCTTGGTATTGCCATGGATCGATGCATAAGCAACCAGTACCCCGTCATCTTCCGGTTCATAGCTGCTCCATGTCATGTATTTTCCGATATAGTATCCCAGATTTTCTTTCAGGATCGGTCCATGAAGCGGGCAAATCGTCTGAATGTCCAGAGTCGCTGCTTTTTTCAGAAGCGCCTGTACCTGTGCACCGTATTTGCCTACGATATTGAAGTAGTATCTTCTTGCTTCACAAGTCCAGTCCTCATCTGCATCCAGCGCACCGAATTTACCAAATCCATCTGCTGAGAACAGAATCTTCTCAGACTTTTCGTATTCAACCATAACTTCCGGCCAGTGAACCATCGGAGCCATAAAGAACTGAAGGGTATGGCTTCCAAGGGAAAGTTCTTCACCTTCTTTTACCGCAACTGCACGGTCTGCCAGATCTGCGATTTCAAAGAACTGTGGAAGCATTGCAATAGCTTTTGCACTTGCCACGATCTTGGCTTCCGGATATTTATCTGCAAATTCTTTGATGCTTCCGGCATGATCCGGTTCCAGATGAGATACAACCAGATAATCCGGTGTTCTTCCATCCAGCACCCTCTCCAGATTCTCTTTCCATTCGTCTGTCTTTCTCGTATCAATCGTATCCATAACTGCGATCTTCTCGTCCAGGATCACATAAGAGTTGTAGGATACTCCGTTTGGAACGATGTACTGGCTCTCAAAGAGATCCAGATCCTTATCATCTGCTCCGATATATTTTACTGCATCTGAAATTACTATGTCTTTCATGTTAGTTCCTCCTTGTAATTGGTGATTGAAAATATACTCCGGCACGTAGTGTCTTTTATTTGGCAGGAAGTTCCTACAGAATTTCCTGTTAAATAAGAAAGCTGGAAATATTACATTCCAGCCCCCTTAATTTCCACTCTTAATAATACTATGGAAATAACACACTTTCAATAAAAAAAGCGTTTAATTTTTTCATATCTGTTCTCATTTTTTACATTAACCGGCACACACCATCTGTTCCTGCTCGTAAATGTGAAACGGCGCATCAATCGGATTTTTCATATCCCAGAGATAATATCCACCCTCTTTATAATACACCGGAAGAGTCTCGCATCGTTTTACACTCCGGATCAGTTCCTGCACCGAACGGATCTCTCTTGGAAAATACGTTGCATAAAGTCCCAGCTTCTCCGGCACATGACAATCACTTGATCCAACTGTTGCAATTCCAAGCTCAGCCGCATATTCTGCCGCCTTTCGATTTGCCTCGTAAAGTGTGCTGCCGTTCAGCACTTCGATTCCATCAAGTCCCTTTACAATCTTCAGGTCCTCTTCCAGTCCCCTGTTATTATTGCGGAATGGATGGGCACTGAAACACATACCGCCCTGTGCCTGTACCAGATCTACAAACTCCTGTGCCGGGATTCTCTCTTTTGGATAATCCTCAATTCCAAATGCTACAATGTCTCCCTGCAGGGAATAAAATTCAATTCCGACAAAAATCGGAAATCCTGTTTTCTCCGAATACTCTGCCGCAAATTCCTTCAGTCCCATACTGTCATGATCCGTAATACAGATTCCACCAAGTCCTCTGTGCTTTGCGATCTCTACCATGTTCTCCAATCTTAAAAAGCTATCCCCCGAATAACGCATCTCATGCATATGCATATCAATTATCAACTGTTAATAACCTCCTGTTAAAATGCCTTTTCATTTCTCTTTTCTTCATTTTAACATGTTGTTTTACAAAAAAATAATTGATAATTTACATGCAGAAATTCAATTATAGAGTTTTTCGATAAACACTCTATTGCTCAAATATCTGCATAAGATGCGCACAAAGTCCGTCCCACGAAATCTGCTCCAGATGCTCCTTCTCCGGCTTTGATCCAGGATATTTTGCAATCCCTTCGATGGCTCCGGCAAGTTTCTTTTCAAATACCGGAAGTTCTTCTTCCACAGGTTCATCTTCATTCACTCTTTTTGGCGGCTCTACAAAAACCACACCATTATCCGGAAGATTCTGATCGATCCAATTCCTGATCCCCGGAAGATCTGTACAGATCACATAGGTACCACATGCCAGAGCCTCAATGATCACAAGCGGAAGACCTTCATAAAAAGATGGCAGTACAAACACATCACTCTGATTCATCTTCTTCGCCAACTCCTGCTGTGTGATCTTCCCGGCAAAGGCAACTGCAAACGGACACTTTTCGGCAAGCTCCCGGATTTCCTGATATTCGCCCTCATCTCCGGCACCTCCTGCCAGTTCCAGAGAAATAATAAGACCGGAATCCTTCAGATAATCCAACGAACGGATCAGACTTTTCACACCCTTTTTCTCTGAGATCTTTCCGGCAAAGATTAGTCTCAGCTCTTTTTCTTCTCCCTGTGAAGCCCCCATCTCCTGCCGGAAAACATCACTGTTATAGCCGGTTCCGATCACCCGTACCTTCTCTCTGATATGCTCCCCGTAAATTCCGCAGATCATCTCTTTCTGCTCCTCATGCAATGCAAAAATCCCATCCAGCGCAGGAATTCTCTGTAAAATGTATTCCCGGTTCTGTTCTGTCTTGCGGATCTGCCGCAGGTCGGATCCATGGGATACTCCATATACCTTTTTATCAGGAAACAGCTCTCTTACAATCGCTGTAAGGAGATACAGATGGTGACACAGGATCACGTCCGGATCCAACTCCTCCACTGCTTTTTTCAGTACCTCGCCAAATGCGTTCCGGAACGTTTCCGTCATCTCCTCTGTCAGGTCTGAATACCTGGTACTCGGATACGGCATCTCGTCCGACATTCCCGTGATCGGATACGGTAACTGCTCCGATTCAAAATATACCGGATAAAAGCTTACCCCCTCCGGAAGACATACCTGATCAGCTTTTGTAACTCCCGCGATCACTGACTGTGTGATTCCCTTTTTTTTAAATCCTCTGACCAGTTCCGTCAGATAGATACCGCTTCCGGTACTGTCCGGCTTCTGGGCTGTGACACTTAATATTTTCATTCTTTCGTCCCTCTTACTTTGTTAAAATTTCCCTGTTACATGTATTTATTGCCGCAATGTAATCAATAAAAGCGGTACTCACCGTTTATCATTTATCCATGCTTTAGTTATTCTCCAGTTTCTTTTTCATCTGTTTTTTTAGAAGTTCTTCCTTTCATTGGATGAAAATGTTCCGAAAGGAGAATGTTTTTGAGGATTGCGAGAGTGCAAAGCACGTAGCAATCTGGTATCAAAGGGGTCAAAATACCTTTGGGTCCCAACATCTTCATATGATTATATTAACATATAGTTGGAATCTGTAAAAGAGACGATCTCGATCCGGATATTTTCAACAGAAATATCTAAATACTGCTTTTTCTTTTCTTTTTCCGCTTTTTCCTTAAAATCCATAAAAAAAGCAAAAAAAGAAACCTTTTTGGTAAAGGTTCCTCTATTACTTCTATATATAATATAACTGGTTTTGTTATGTTTAACTAAATGCGGATGACAGGACTTGAACCTGCACCTCGTAGAGACTAGATCCTAAGTCTAGCGCGTCTGCCAGTTCCGCCACATCCGCATTTTTTTAGTCCCACAGAAAACCATGGGACTAAATAAGTGAGCGTGCGGGGATTCGAACCCCGGACAACTTGATTAAAAGTCAAGTGCTCTACCACCTGAGCTACACGCCCGTAACTGGGCCAGCTGGATTCGAACCAGCGAGTGCAGGAGTCAAAGTCCTGTGCCTTACCGCTTGGCGATGACCCATTATCTTTATGTCTTGACATAGAATGCGCCATGGCACATTCCCGCGCCTGCGACAATCGCTTAACTTACAGCATCCCGAATCTGCCAAAGCTCTCATATCCTGCCGGAGACTTTTATGATATCCATTCTTGCAATGTCTATCATAAAAAAAATGCGAGCATTTCTGCTTGCCATTTCTTTCAAATATTATAGATTAAAGGGTGGATACAGGGATTCGAACCCTGGGCCTCCAGAGCCACAATCTGGCGCGCTAACCAACTGCGCTATACCCACCATATAAACGTGCTTGGAGGGATTCGAACCCCCGACCCACGGCTTAGAAGGCCGTTGCTCTATCCAACTGAGCTACAAACACACAACACTGGTTTCTCAGTGTAAGCGGGTGATGGGAATCGAACCCACGTATCCAGCTTGGAAGGCTGGTGTTCTACCATTGAACTACACCCGCAGATCACATCGGGGTGACAGGATTCGAACCTGCGACCTCCTGGTCCCAAACCAGGCGCTCTAGCCAAGCTGAGCCACACCCCGTTGTTTATCTGTTTGTCATCTCCGTGACGACAAAAGTTATTATATTACAAGGTTTTCAAAAAGTCAACATGTTTTTTAAATTTTTTTAAAGAAATTTTTATTTTTCTTTTTCTTGTAAAAGACACGCATTTTTGCCCTTTTTTAGCAGAAATACGTGCCACCTACTCTAATCCAGATAATGAATCGTAAACTCCGTATTCCCGTCCCGATCCATCTCCATAATAATATAACTGCCTTTTCTGCCTTCCTGCCGTGGAAATGACAGACTGCCCGGATTCAGCACTGTAATATCACCAAACTTTTTCAGATACGGTCTGTGTGTGTGACCAAACATCACGATATCTGCATTTCTCGATCTTCCCTCATCCAGGATCCGCTCTACACCAAGAGACACCGAATACTGGTGTCCATGTGCCATAAATGCTTTTTTCTTGCCAAAATAAATCTCCATCTCCCGGAGATTGCGTGAGAAGAAATCATTATTCCCAGCCAGTATATACGCCGGACATCCGCAGAATGCCTCAATATAATCTTCTCCGCCCTCTGTATCCCCGAGATGCACCAGATAATCAATCTTTCCAGCTTCCATGATTGCCCGGTCAAATGCAGTATGTCTTCCATGTGTATCACTAATAATCAATACTCTCATAACTTTTTCTCCATGATCTGTCTCATCATCCGAAGCGCTTCTCCTCTGTGGCTGAGTTCATTCTTCTTTTCCGGTGCAAGCTCTGCCGAGGTACAACCGTATTCCGGCAGGAAAAAGATCGGATCGTAGCCAAATCCATTTGCCCCGGCGATTTCGTAACCAATACATCCTTCCATCGTTCCACGGACAACCTCTTTGTCCCCGTTCGGAAATACTGCTGCCACCGCACAGACAAACCTTGCTGTACGCTGCTTATCCGGTACGCCCTTCATTCTCGAGAGCAGGAGGCTGTTCTTGATATCATACGAAGTATCGGTTCCTGCATAACGTGCAGAATAGATTCCCGGCTCTTTATTCAGATAATCGATTTCCAGTCCGGAATCATCTGCCAGCACAATCGCATCCATTGCCTTCACTTCCGGCAGCTCTGCAATCGCTGCGGCTTTGATCATCGCATTTTCCTCAAAGGACTTTCCATTCTCTACGATATCAATGTCAACCCCGGCTTCCTTCATTGAAAGGATCTCCATCCCCAGATCCTGCAAGATCTGACGGATCTCTATCATTTTATTCTTATTACCCGTTGCAAAAATTATTTTCATCTGTAAATTCTTCTTTCTCTTACTGTCTTGGTTCTCTTGGGCGTTTCGGTGGTTTCGGACCTAAGAACTGATAGAAATAGGTCTTCAGCATACCATTATATATCTTCCGGTTCTTATCTGCTTTTCTTCCGAAATAACGTTCTGCATCCTCGTAACTGGTGATCATATATGTAGACCAGCTATCCAGCTTTTTAAAACTCTCACCAAATTCTCTGTATAACTGCGGCAGATCCTTTTTATCCTCCAGTCGCTCGCCATACGGCGGATTTGTAATGATAAAGCCATACTTCTTCGGGTGGCTTAAATCCTTTACCGCTCTTTCCTGAAAATGGATCAGATGGTCAACGCCTGCATCTTTGGCATTCTGTCTTGCTGCTTTTACTGCCTCCGGATTCAGGTCATATCCCTGAATATCAACCTGTACCTTCCGGTCGATCACATCATTTGCCTCATCCATCGCATCATACCATGCCTTTTTCGGAATCAGGTTCACCCATTCTTCTGCTGTAAAGGAACGGTTCATCCCCGGTGCAATATTAGCTGCCATCAAAGCCGCTTCGATTGGAAATGTTCCACTTCCGCAGAAAGGGTCTACCAGGATCCGGTCCTTGTGCCACGGTGTCAGCATGATCAGTGCGGATGCCAGTGTCTCTGTGATCGGTGCCTTTACAGTCATCTGACGATAACCTCTCTTATGTAAAGATACGCCGGAGGTATCTATCCCGATCGTCACGATATCTTTCATCAGAAATACACGGATCGGGTAAGCCGGTCCATCCTCCTGGAACCATTCTATCCCGTAAATCCGTCTCAGCCTTTCTACCATGGCTTTTTTCATGATCGACTGAATATCTGACGGGCTGAACAGCTTACTCTTTACAGATGCAGCCTTCGTCACCCAGAACTTTCCGTTCTTTGGAATATAATTCTCCCACGGAAGTACTCTTGTTTTCTCAAATAATTCATCAAACGTCTCTGCTTTAAACGAACCAACCTTAAGAAGGATTCTCTCTGCTGTCCGTAGGAACACGTTCGCATCACAAATCGCCTGTGCATCTCCCCAGAAGCATACTCTTCCGTCTTCTACTGTTGATATCTCATATCCTAAATCCAGCACTTCCCGCTTCAGAACAGCTTCCATTCCGAAATGGCAGGGTGCTATCAGCTCCATCTTTTCCATTCTTTTTCCTTTCTCTACTCTGCAATCTGTTATAAACTATATTACGTTTTTCGGTTGCCTTTTGTCAAGTAGTGCGCTTGTACCACAAATTTTTTTAAGGAACCAGATTGCTACACCAAAAATAGAAAAGCAGCGGAATCCAAACCGCTGCTTTTCCATTCTTAACTGCTTTGCACTTTTTAATACTTATCACTTTCGTTATGGCAGGACTTTGAGCTGTCATATGCATTACGGTCTGATTCATATGCATTCTTTGCATTCCGGTTAGTCGTATTTTTACCGGATGCATTTTTATTGCCTGAATTTTTATTTGACTGATTCTTGCCGGAAGCATTTTCAGCATACGCATTCTTATTGGATCCATATGAATTTTTGTTTGTACTGTTTTCTGAAGCATTATAATTTTTTGCCATTGATAATTCCTCCTGACATTTTTTTGTACAAACATAGTATCTATCCTTTTCGTATTTTTATACATTTTTATTTTTATCTTGATTTTTAAATCGGTTTATATTATACTTTGTCGTGTAGAGATTTATTTTCTACAACCCCTTATTAATTATTTATACTCCCCTCAAACGCTCGATAGCTCCCCTATCGAGCGTTTAACGTTATATAACAGGCAGATCCTTTTTAAGTACTTGAACCTGCCATATAGAACATATAATCAAAAAGCCGGAGGCATAAGCTTCTTTTCATTGCAGAAGAATCTTATACATCCGGCTTTTTTAATTACCATCGCCTTCTCAGCATTCTGACCAGCAGTATGATCACCAGAAGAGGAATCAGTACCGGTGCGATCAGGCTTACAATCCCACTTATCACCGCAAAGATCCCAACGATCACAGCCACAACCACAAGAATCAGCAGAAGTTTCTTCCACCAGCTGTCCAGGCTCCACACATGGATATTGCTGCTTTCTTCTGTGCTGCTGTTGCCTCTGTAGGTCCTTCCATCCGAATCATAGATCACATCTTCTACACTTTCTTCTCTCTGCGCATCCACGATCGTCTTCGCAAGAATCCACGGATCTCCAAGTTCCGCCAGTACCTCACTCTCCGTTCTTCCTTTTCGGATCTCATCATCAATATACTGACCGTAGTAGTTCAGATTCTCCTGCAGCACCTGTGGTGTCACACCGGAAGAAAGTTCAATTCTCAGTTTTTCAAGGAACTCTGCTTTCGTCATCTTTCTTTCTCCTCTATTCTCATTATTTCATTGTTTATAATTATATTCTGATGATACCAGGGTCAAAAGGTCAGAAATCCAATGCAAACTTGCTTGCAAGAGGATTTTTGACCCCAACATCATTCTGATACAAAAATGTGCCTTGGTCCATTACCCGAAACATCTTCCCTGTATCACAGTGCACATCCCGCCGGAGGCTTTCTATATCCGGAAATAAATTTCCGGATATAGAAAAGAACCTCAGACTTAGAGTAGCATAATTTCTGCTTCTTTCCAAGTCTAAGGTCCTTAAATTTCTATAAGAATTTTATATGTATTTTCTAAACTTCAAATAAAAGATCTCCGTAAGAAGGCATTGGCCATACTTCTTTATCCACGATCATTTCCAGTTCATCTACCGGTGTACGGAGGTCTTCCATAGCCGGAACCACGCTGAAGTGATAGAATTCAGACTGTACTTTTCCTTCTTCTTTTCCTGCTGCTTCTTCTGTGACTGCTTCCAGTTTCTTAAGGGCAGCCTTTGTTTCTGTCAGAAGTCCTGAGATGTCAGCAAGCATTTCAGCCTGTACAGATGCATCTGCTCCGGCTTCTTTTACTGCAAGAACCGTATCTGCAAGCTCTTTTGTATATTTTACAACTGCAGGAATGATCTGTTTTGCAGCAATATCGATCATGGCCTTTGCTTCGATATTGATTGCCTTTGCATAGTTCTCGTATTTGATCTCTGCACGGGATTCCAGCTCTGCCTTGGTAAATACACCAAATTTTCCGAACAGTTCTACCGCTTTGTCAGTTGTCAGTGCCGGGATTGCTTCTACCATGGACTTGATATTCGGAAGTCCTCTCTTTTCTGCTTCAGCTACCCATTCGTCAGAATATCCGTTGCCGTTGAAGATAATTCTCTGATGATCTGTCAGATATTCTTTGATCAGGCTGTGTACAGCTGTATCAAAATCATCTGCTTTTTCCAGGACATCGCATGCCTCTGCAAATGCCTCTGCTACGATTGTATTCAGTACTACGTTTGATCCTGCAATGGAATCGCGAGAACCTACCATACGGAATTCAAATTTATTTCCGGTAAATGCAAATGGTGAAGTTCTGTTTCTGTCGGTTGCATCCTTTGTAAGATCCGGAAGGGTTGTTACACCTGTTTGCAGCTTTCCACCATTCAGGCTGTGTGTTGCCTCACCTGTACTGAGAAGCTGTTCTACAACGTCCTGAAGCTGTTCTCCAAGGAAGATAGAGATGATTGCCGGCGGTGCTTCGTTTGCTCCAAGTCTGTGGTCATTTCCCGGATCGGCAGCCGATTCACGAAGCAGATCTGCGTGTACATCAACTGCTTTCAGGATACATGCCAGTACCAGAAGGAACTGTACATTTTCATGAGGTGTCTTTCCCGGATCCAGCATATTGATTCCGTCATCTGTTGTGATAGACCAGTTGTTATGCTTACCAGATCCGTTGACTCCTGCAAACGGTTTCTCGTGAAGCAGACATTTCAGTCCATGCTCGCATGCTACCTTTTTCAGTGTCTTCATGATGATCTGGTTGTGATCCACTGCAATATTGGCCTCTGCATAGATCGGTGCAAGTTCGTGCTGTGCAGGTGCCACTTCGTTGTGCTGTGTCTTTGCTGCAACGCCGAGTTTCCATAATTCTTCGTTGACATCTTTCATATAGGAAGCAACCCTCTGACGGATCGTTCCAAAGTAGTGATCGTCAAGCTCCTGTCCTTTCGGCGGCATTGCTCCGAAAAGTGTACGTCCTGTGTAAATAAGGTCTTTTCTCTGTAAGAATTTCTTTGCATCAACAAGGAAGTATTCCTGCTCCGGTCCTACAGAAGGTGTTACTTTCTTTGATGTTGTATTTCCGAACAGACGAAGCAGTCTGATGGATTCTTTGTTGATTGCTTCCATAGATCTGAGAAGCGGTGTTTTTTCATCCAGTGCCTCACCTGTGTAAGAGCAGAATGCTGTCGGGATGCAAAGGATCGCTCCGGCTGCATCTTTTCTTACAAATGCCGGTGATGTACAATCCCATGCTGTATATCCTCTTGCTTCAAATGTAGCACGAAGTCCGCCTGACGGGAAAGAAGAAGCATCCGGCTCCCCTTTGATCAGTTCTTTTCCAGAAAAGCTCATCAGAACCTTTCCGCTTGGAAGCGGAGCTGAGATGAAGGAATCATGCTTTTCAGCAGTAACTCCTGTCAGTGGCTGGAACCAGTGTGTATAATGGGTTGCACCTTTTTCGATTGCCCATTCTTTCATCTCATGTGCAATTACATCTGCTGTCTCAAGATCCAGCTCTTTTCCTTCTTCAATTGTCTGTTTTAATTTTTTGTATACTTTTTTCGGAAGTCTCTCCTGCATTACTGCATCGTTAAAAACATCTTCGCCAAAAATTTCTGCCACGCTTAACCATTCACTACTCATAATTACCTTCCTTTCTCTAACGATCGAGTAGGCTGACTCCTACTCGATTCTTATACTTTGTACATCATCTCGCTTAACAGCTCGATGATGTACATTCGCCAAATGCAGATCCTTGTGCAAGCACAAATCTGCACTTGGCTCATCGTATACACAAAAAAACGAGGAAACTCCACTTTGTGGAACTTCCTCGTTCATTGTGATCTCTGTTATTTAAGATATATTTACGATACTCTTTTTTCTTTCAAATTTCAAGACCAATTTTTTAATTTGTGTATATTTTCACAAAACTTCATAAGTTTTCAACTTCTTTTTCAACATTTATACCAGTCACTTCTTAGACCTCGAACAGCAGATCTCCGTAAGAAGGCATCGGCCACATATTCTTATTGACGATCATTTCCAGTTCATCCACTGGTTTTCTTAAAGCTTCCATTGCCGGTACAACTTTCTGCATGAAGAAGAATGCCTGTTCTTTTCCTTCTGTCTCCGGTACTTCTGCCACAACAGTTTCCAGTGCTCTGAGTGCTTCTTTTGTGTCTTTCAAAAGATCAGCCGACTGTACAAGAAGCTCTTCCTGTACACCTGTATATGCTACAGCGCTTGCCTGTTTTACCTGGTTGATCGAATTAGCCAGCGAAGTTACATATTGGATCACAGCCGGGATAATATGCTTGCTTGCGATATCGATCATGGAACGTGCTTCAATGTTGATTGCCTTTGAGTATGCCTCATATTTGATCTCTGCACGGGATTCCAGTTCTGCACGGCTGAATACATCGAATTTTTCAAACATTTCAACCGTATTGTCATATGTCAGACATTCAACAGACTCTACCATGGTCTTAATATTCGGAAGTCCTCTTCTTTCGGCTTCCTTCACCCACTCATCAGAATATCCGTTGCCATTGAATACGATTCTCTGATGTTTGGATGCATATTCCTTGATCAGATCATGGACTGCAAGATCAAAATCTTCTGCTTTTTCGAGTACATCGCAGGCATCAGAGAAGGACTCTGCCACGATTGTATTTAATACTACGTTCGGTGCTGCTACCGAGTCTCTGGATCCTACCATACGGAACTCAAATTTATTTCCTGTAAATGCGAATGGTGAAGTACGGTTTCTGTCAGTTGCATCCTTTGCAAAATCCGGGAGCGTACTTACACCGGTATGTAATTTGCCGCCTTTTAAGCTGTGTGCAGCTTCTCCGGTATCAATAAGCTGTGCAAGCACGTCTTCAAGCTGTTCTCCGAGGTATGCGGAAATAATTGCCGGCGGTGCTTCATTTGCTCCAAGTCTGTGATCGTTTCCTACGTCAGAAGCAGATTCACGGAGCAGATCTGCATGCAGATCTACTGCACGGAGAATACATGTCAGAACCAGAAGGAACTGAATATTATCATGAGGTGTCTTTCCCGGATCCAGAATGTTGATCCCATCATCTGTAACCAGTGACCAGTTGTTATGCTTTCCGGAACCATTTACACCTTCAAACGGCTTTTCGTGTAACAGGCATTGAAGATTATGGCGATATGCCACTTTCTTCAGCGTCTCCATGATCAGCTGGTTGTGGTCAACTGCTACGTTGCACTGTGCATAGATTGGTGCAAGCTCATGCTGTCCAGGTGCTACTTCGTTGTGCTGTGTCTTTGCAGATACCCCCATCTTCCAGAGTTCTTCATTGACATCAGTCATAAATGCTGCGATTCTCTCACGGATCGCACCAAAATAATGGTCATCCAGTTCCTGTCCCTTCGGAGGATTTGCCCCGAATAATGTACGTCCTGTAAATACAAGATCCTTTCTCTTAAGATATTTTTCTCTGTCTACCAGGAAATATTCCTGCTCAACTCCAACAGATGGTGTAACCTTTTGGGACGTTGTGTTTCCAAAAAGACGCAGAAGACGGATGGATTGTTTGTTGATTGCTTCCATAGAGCGAAGAAGAGGTGTCTTCTGATCCAGTGCTTCTCCGGTATAGGAACAAAATGCTGTCGGTATATATAAAATCGATCTTTTCCCATCCGGACTCTTTTTAACAAATGCAGGCGATGTACAATCCCACGCTGTATAACCTCTTGCTTCAAATGTGGAACGCAGTCCTCCTGACGGGAAGGAAGATGCATCCGGTTCTCCTTTGATCAGCTCTTTTCCCGAAAACTCCATCAGGATCTTTCCATCTGACTTCGGTGCTGAAATAAACGAATCATGCTTTTCAGCTGTTGCTCCTGTAAGAGGCTGGAACCAGTGCGAATAGTGAGTGGCACCCTTTTCAATCGCCCACTCTTTCATCTCATGTGCAATAACATCTGCTGTTGCAGCCTGAAGCTCTTTACCTTCTTCGATCGTCTTTTTCAGCTCTTTGTAAGTCTTCTTCGGAAGTCTTTCCTGCATAACAGCATCATTGAAGACGTTTTCTCCAAATATTTCTGCTACACTAATCCATTCGCTCATCCCATGTACCTCTCTTTTCTACTACTCATTTTCTACTACTCATACAAAACGGTCGTTTTTTGATTCAAATAAAGGAGTCTTGCACTTACGCAAAACTCCTTTTATACCGTTTTCTTCGGACGCCTTTGTCCATGATATTATCAAAAATCAGACTATTCAGCTTTTCCGTCAGAACCGAACAGAATCATTTTCTCTTTTACTTTTTCAACGATTGCATCTGCACCTGGTTTCAGAAGTTTACGTGGATCGTATCCTTTTCCTTCAAGATCCTTTCCTGCTTCAATGTATTTGCGGGTAGCTTCTGCGAATACCAGCTGACATTCTGTATTAACATTGATCTTAGATACTCCAAGGTCAATCGCTTTCTTAATCATATCATCCGGAATTCCTGTACCTCCATGAAGTACAAGCGGAAGTTCTCCTGTGAGCTCCTGAACTGCTGCAAGAGTCTCAAAGCTGAGTCCTTTCCAGTTTGCCGGATATTTTCCATGGATGTTGCCAATACCTGCCGCAAGGAAATCAACGCCAAGGTCTGCGATCATCTTGCATTCCTTAGGATCTGCGCATTCGCCCATTCCTACAACACCATCTTCTTCTCCACCGATAGAACCAACTTCTGCCTCGATAGAAAGTCCTTTTCCATGGCAAAGTTTAACAAGTTCTGTAGTCTTCTCAATGTTTTCTTCGATCGGATAATGAGATCCGTCAAACATAACTGATGAGAATCCTGCATCTATACATTTCAGGCAGCCTTCATAGCTACCATGATCAAGATGAAGTGCAACCGGAACTGAAATGTCCATCTCTTTGATCATTCCATTTACCATTCCTACAACTGTTCTGTATCCAGCCATGTATTTTCCTGCACCTTCAGACACACCAAGGATAACCGGTGATCTTAATTCCTCAGCTGCAGTCAGAACTGCTTTGGTCCATTCAAGATCGTTGATATTAAACTGTCCTACTGCGTAATGACCTGCTTTTGCTTTTTTTAACATTTCTGTTGCTGAAACTAACATTTTGTATTCCTCCACTTCTCTGTTAAAGGCTTTTATAGGCTGACCCCCAGGGGAATCGAACCCCTGATTCGACCGTGAGAGGGTCGCGTCTTGACCGCTTGACCAGGGGGCCAGATGTACGTTCATTAGCTGTCTTGCTAACTCACTTGCTTAGTATAGCGTACTTCTTTTCATTTGACAAGCCTTTTTTTTATTTTTTACTGCTTTTTTACTGCTCCTCTTCCGGAACTACGATTTTAAGTGCCTGTTTCGCATTTTTGATGCAGACACTGTCGTGCTCACCGCCGAACTCTCCATCCAGCGTCCACGGGATTTCTTCCACTGATTCAAAATGGATCTCACCTGTCTTAAATGAATAAATGTGCTTCGTATTGATCTGGCTGCTCAGAAGCGCCCCGACGATCTCCTGAAGCGCGATTGGATTCTTCGGTGTCCGGATCAGGGTAACCTCAAATTCTCCGTCATCAAAGACCACATTCTTCCCGATCATATTACGGAAACCGCCAACAGATTTGGAATTCGTCACCATACCATAAATAAATTCGTCCTCGATCGTTTCTCCGTCATGTGTCACTTTTAATTTATATGACGGGATATCAAAAATTCTGGTTGCTCCTTCCAGCACATATGCCAGATGTCCCAGAACATTCTTCATTTCCTGCTTTGTCTCATAAGATACATCCGTGAAGAGTCCGAATGCTGCAATGTATACGAACACATCTCCGTTAAATCGTCCGATATCGCAAGGGAATTCTCTTCCCTCGGCTGCTGTACTTGCCGCCTGGAGAAGATTTTTCGGGATATGCAGACTGCTCGCAAAGTCGTTGGTCGTTCCTGTCGGGATGTAACCGACCGGAATCTTTTTTTCTCTCTTCATCATTCCGGTTACGACCTCATCAAGTGTTCCGTCGCCACCACTGCAGATCACACGGTCGTACTCCTCTGTAAATGTCTTTACTTTATAATAAGCGTCTTTATATTTCTGCGTCGGATATACAACCACTTCATATCCTGCTTTTACAATAATGTCAATAATATCAGAAAGCTTCGGTTTTAAAAGTCCCTTTCCTGCATTCGGATTATAAATAAACAATGCTTTTTTCATACGTCCGTCCTCCTGTTATCTGTTCTTTCCTCTGTAAGACCTGTCCACACAGCTCCTTACAGATACATGCATTATAGCATAAAGAGCCTGCTTTTGGCAGACTCTTCAATGTTTTATGCAATTATCTGTTCTTAACGTTCACAAGAAACCTTTCAATACCAGCTGCCGCTTCCTTTTCATCTGTTCCGTTCGCAACAACGGTGATTTCCTCTCCCGGCAGCAGTGTCAGACTCATCATCCCCATAATGCTCTTTGCATTGACTTGCTTCTGGTCAACTTAAATATATACCGAACTTGAATACTGACTAGCTTCCTGAACAAGAAGCGCAATCGGTCTGGCGTCTAATCCCTCGGACAATTGAATCTTAACAGGTTTTTTGATCATAATGTTCCTCCTTGCTTAGCCCTTATCTCTTCCGCCATTTCACTTAACTTGCGCAATCTGTGATTCACTCCGGACTTGCCTACCGGATTTTGCAGAAGTGCGCCTAACTCTTTTAAAGATGCCTCCGGATATGTAAGTCTTGTAAGGGCCATGTCCTTCAATCCTTCCGGCAGCTTATCGAGTCCTTTTGTTTCCTCAATATACCTTATATCTTCAATCTGCTTTACAGCAGCGGAAACCGTTTTATTGATATTCGCAGTCTCGCAGTTCACTTTTCGGTTCACCGTATTCCTCATATCTTTCAATATGCGGATATTCTCAAGCTCCATCAGTGACTGATGTGCCTCCATCACATTCAGCACATCCACGATCTGAGCTCCTTCTTTCAGATAAACCACAAGTGTTTTTTTCCTTGATACAATCTTTGCATCCAGAGCAAAGCATCTCATTATCTTCTGAATCTGCTGTGCTTTCCCCATCGACGCACAGACAATTTCAAAATGATAGGACTTCTCCGGGTCGCTCATAGATCCCGATGCAAGAAAAACGCCACGCAAGAAAGCCCGCTTACAGCAAGTTTCCTGAATCACGACATTCTTAACTACAGAAAGCTCTTCTTCCACCTCTCCATAAGGATTGATCAGCTTTGCCGCCTGAAGAACCCTGACAGCATCTTCGTGTTTTTTTACAACTATATAATAGTAGCTGCTGCCTTTTTCCCGGTTCACCCGAATAGCGATATCAACCACTATATTAAACGTTCTTCTCAATAAAGTAAAGCTTTTTCTTGCAACTGCCAGATTTTCCGTATGAATCTTAAGTGCTGCTTGACCTCTGCTGTCGATCATGACAGCCCCGCACATGCTGATGATCGCTGCAAGTTCTGCAATCTGGCAATGCCTTGCCGGACTTAGCTGGCGCGATATTTCTTCTTTAATATTTCCAGAAAAAGACATACTATCACCTATTTTGCTTTCGTAATTGCATCTTTCTCGATATCACGATGCTCTTTTCTTACACCGTACTCTTTTTCTGCCACAGACAGCCGTTCATACAACTCATTGGCAAGTGTCACGGAGCGGTGTTTTCCGCCGGTACATCCGATTGCGATCACAAGCTGGTTCTTTCCTTCTGCGACATAATTCGGAATCAGGAACTCAACCATGTCCACCAGCTTCTTCAGGAATTCTTTTGAAATATCGTTATTCATCACGTAATCCCTGACCGGCTTATCATTGCCACTCTGCGGGCGAAGTTCATCAATATAATACGGATTCGGAAGGAATCTGACATCAAATACCAGATCTGCATCACTCGGAATTCCATATTTAAATCCGAAAGATAACACGGTAATGTAGAGATTTTTGTATTCTTTATTCTCGGCAAAAATACGGTTCAGTTCACTGCGCAGCTCCCTGGTCAGCATCCGGCTTGTATCCAGGATGTAATCTGCCCTTTCTTTTAAAAAGGCAATCTTCTTACGTTCTTTGGCGATCCCGTTCTCAATTCTGCCGCCCTTTGAGAGTGGGTGGTTCCTTCTTGTCTCTTTATATCTTTTCACCAGTGTATCATCATTCGATTCAAGGAAAAGAATCTCCAGTGGTATCTTGGCTTTTTCAAGTTCGTCCAGAACCTGGTCCAGTGCACGCAGATTCTGACCACTGCGGATATCAAGTCCCAGAGCGATCTTCGTGATCTCACCATTTGGAACGATCAAAAGTTCTGTCAGTTTTGTCATTAAAGGAATCGGCATGTTATCCACACAAAAATATCCCATGTCTTCCATCATTTTCAAAGTTGTACTTTTCCCTGCTCCGGACATTCCCGTTACAATTACGAATCTCATCCCTAAAATTCTCCTATTTGTTTCACTTCCGGTTCCATCGTAACACCGGTATCTTCTTTCACTTTCGCTGTTACCTGACGGATCAGCTCCATCACATCAGCCGCTGTCGCATTTCCTTTATTGATCACAAATCCACTGTGCTTTTCAGAAACCTGCGCTCCACCTACTGTAAATCCTTTCAGTCCGCTGTCCTGGATCAGTTTTCCTGCAAAATATCCTTCCGGACGCTTAAAGGTACTGCCTGCACTCGGATACTCCAGCGGCTGCTTCGATACCCGCTTCTGACGTAGGTCATCCATCTGCGCTTTTATTTCTTCTTTTTTGCCTTCTGTAAGCGAAATCACAGCACCCAAAACGATATATCTTTTCTCCGGAATAATGCTTGTACGGTATCCCAGTCCCAGTTCTTCTGCCGGAAGCTCCATGATCTCGCCCTCTTCTGTCATAACCCTGACACTCGTCAGTACATCCTTCATCTCTCCGCCATACGCACCGGCGTTCATCACAACCGCTCCGCCAAGCGTTCCCGGAATACCCGCTGCGAACTCAAATCCGGTCAGTGCTGTATCAAGTGCTGCATTTGCAATCTGCGCAAGCGAACATCCTGCCTGCGCCGTAATCTGATTTCCTTCTACCTGAAATGTTCCCATACTCTTATAAAGCTGGATGATCGCGCCTCTGAAACCTTTGTCTCCAACCAGAAGATTACTTCCATTTCCTACTATATATATAGGTATCAAAAATTTCCGGCACACCCGGACTGCCTCTGCCAGTTCCTTTTCATTCGATGGCATGATAAAATAATCTGCCGGACCACCGATTCGGAAGGTTGTATGCTTCTTCATCGGTTCATCCTTCTGTATTTTGGCTGCATCGACCACATTATACAAACATGTCTCAAAATTCTGTTCCATTCTCTTCTCCTAGTATCTATAAATATTCTATGCCATTCTTCTTTTTTTATTTAACAGGAAATTGCCATTGGACCTCCCGCCAAATAGAAGTTACTACGTGCCAAAGCACGTTTTAATATCATCCTCATATGATGTAAGTGTCAAAAATAAATTTTGGAACTTACATCATATGATACACCAAAAAATATGCAAGTTCAACGCGCTCTTGCAAAATTAAGTGAAATGCGATATAGTAGGGCATAACATAGAAATTTTATCATTATTTTCAAAAAGGAGTGATTTTTAACTGTGGACTCAAGTGTCTCGCAAATACTTATTTTGCTAGTCCTGCTGCTCTTATCCGGCATATTTTCGTCAGCCGAGACAGCACTTACAACCTACAACAAAATCCGGATGCGTGCCCTTGCAGACGAGGGTAACAAGCGTGCCAGCGCCGTACTTGCCGTAACTGAGAATTCAGGTAAAATGCTTAGCGCGATCCTCATCGGCAACAACATTGTTAATACTGCGGTAGCTTCCCTTGCCACCACAATCGCATACCGCCTTGGTGGAACCGCCGTCGCGATCGCAAGTGGGCTTATGACGCTTCTCATCATCCTTTTCGGAGAGATTACTCCGAAGACGATGGCAACCATTCATGCTGAGAAGATGTCTCTTTTCTACGCACCGGTTATCAATATTTTTATGAAGATCATGACTCCGATTATCTTCATTGTAAATGGTCTCTCCACCGGTCTTCTGATGCTTCTTCGCATCGATCCGAATGCCAAAGACAATACCATGACCGAAGCTGAACTCCGAAGCGTGGTAAATGTCAGCCATCAGGACGGCGTGATCGAATCGGATGAAAAAGAGATGATCTACAATGTGTTTGATCTCGGTGATGCCATTGCCAAAGACGTCATGGTTCCCCGTGTCAACGTAACTTTTGCTGATATTGACAGCAGTTACGATGAACTGATTGACCTGTTCCGTGAAGACAAATTCACCCGTCTTCCGGTTTACCAGGAGACAAAGGATAATGTTGTCGGAACGATCAATATGAAAGATCTTCTTCTTTATGACAATAAGAAAAGTGAGTTCCAGATTAAAGACATTCTCCGTGAAGCCTACTTCACTTATGAATACAAGAGCATTTCCGAGCTTCTTGTTGAAATGCGCCAGGCCTCATTCAATATCGCAATTGTCCTGGATGAATACGGTGAAACATCCGGTCTGATCACCCTGGAAGATATTCTTGAAGAGATTGTTGGCGAGATCCACGATGAATATGATGAGAATGAAGAAGAAAATATCAAAGCGGTAGGCGAACACGAATATATTATTGAGGGTTCTACTAATCTTGACGATCTCAATGATTCCCTGGAGCTGAATCTGGAATCGGAAGATTATGATTCTCTCGGAGGCTTTATCATCGAAAAGCTGGACCGTCTTCCGAAAGCTGGTGACTCCGTTGTCACCGAAGATGGAATCCGTATGGTCGTAGAAAAGCTCGACAAAAACCGGATTGAGACCGTTCACCTGTATCTTCCGGAGAATTACCGCGAACATCCGTCTGACTCATCGGAAAATGACGATTAAGCAGACCTCCCAGTAAGAAATCCTGACAAATTTTTTCTTTATATTTTGCAGGATATACAACAATTTCAGGGCAGTCCAAAGCGGGCTGCCTTTTCCTTTTGGGATTTCGTTATTTTTTAAACAATTTTTTCAAGAAATATCGGTTTTTTATTGATTTTATTGCGTAATTATGTATAATTATGGTAAATGGGTGAAGAATTTTACTTCATCAGATGATAAAATCTGCGCTCACAGCTTTTATCATTTAACCATTTAACTAGAATTAGGAGAAAGAGGTTAATTGCAATGGCAGAAATCAATTTAAGCAAGTATGGTATTACTGGAACAACAGAAATCGTGCACAACCCTTCTTACGAATTACTGTTTGAAGAAGAAACAAAAGCAGGTCTTGAAGGATTTGAAAAAGGTCAGGTCAGCGAACTTGGTGCTGTGAACGTAATGACAGGTGTATACACCGGACGTTCCCCTAAAGACAAATTCATCGTAGTTGATGAAAACTCTAAAGACACTGTATGGTGGACTTCAGACGAATATAAGAATGACAACCACCCGGCTTCACAGGAAGCATGGGAAGCTGTAAAGGAGATCGCCAAGAAAGAACTTTCTAACAAGAAACTTTATGTAGTAGATGCATTCTGCGGCGCTAACAAAGATACACGTATGGCAATCCGTTTCATCGTTGAAGTTGCCTGGCAGGCTCATTTTGTAACAAACATGTTCATCAAACCAACAGCTGAAGAACTTGAGAACTTCGAGCCTGACTTCGTAGTATACAACGCTTCTAAAGCAAAAGTTGAAAACTACAAAGAACTTGGACTTAACTCTGAAACAGCTGTTTTATTCAATATCACAAGCAAAGAACAGGTTATCGTTAATACATGGTACGGCGGAGAGATGAAGAAAGGTATGTTCTCTATGATGAACTACTACCTCCCACTTAAGGGAATCGCTGCTATGCACTGCTCAGCAAACACTGATCTGAACGGCGAAAACACAGCTATCTTCTTCGGTCTTTCAGGAACAGGTAAAACTACACTTTCTACAGACCCGAAGCGTCTCCTCATCGGTGATGACGAACACGGCTGGGATGACAACGGAGTATTCAACTTTGAAGGTGGATGCTACGCTAAGGTTATCAACCTTGACAAAGAATCTGAACCAGATATCTACAACGCAATCAGACGTGACGCTCTTCTTGAGAACGTAACTCTTGATGCTGAAGGAAAAATTGATTTTGCTGATAAGAGTGTAACAGAAAATACACGTGTATCTTATCCGATTAACCACATTGAAAATATTGTACGTCCGATTTCTTCTGCACCGGCAGCTAAGAATGTAATCTTCCTGTCTGCAGACGCTTTCGGAGTACTTCCACCGGTATCTGTACTGACACCGGAACAGACACAGTACTACTTCCTGTCTGGATTCACAGCTAAACTTGCTGGTACAGAGCGTGGAATCACAGAACCGACACCAACATTCTCTGCTTGCTTCGGACAGGCATTCCTTGAACTGCATCCGACCAAATATGCAGAAGAACTTGTCAAGAAGATGGAAAAGAGCGGAGCAAAAGATTACCCCGTTAATACAGAA
>ENA-OQNN01000983-OQNN01000983.1-human-gut-metagenome-genome-assembly--contig:-NODE-983-length-23121-cov-4.417239_pt1 | contig 23121 bp, 19 predicted proteins | sample MGYA00242624_ERZ504870 | MGnify/ENA primary metagenome ERZ504870 (study PRJEB26092, sample SAMD00036379) | human gut metagenome | host: Homo sapiens | study: EMG produced TPA metagenomics assembly of... | reverse complement strand
ATATCATTTCCGATGTACCATAACTTACATAGGAAACAATATCTTTTTATGAAAAACTTCCGGATGCCACTCCGGTTTTATTCATGGTGTAGCACGCGAGGCGCGCATGGGAATTTAGCTCAAAGTTCCCCTGCCCACGCGTCGCCCCTCCCTCCCCGCTCCCGCCCGTCCACTTCTCCGGCGTCCGTTCTAAACGCATTTCCCTGCAAAATCCCATCCCCCCCTCTTCTTTTTTTGTGCGAAATATGCTATTCTATAAATATCTATGGGCAATTGACCTGCCCGCGATCCAAAGGAGGTTGAAGTTGATGAAATTATCAAAGATTCTAGAACGTTTGGAATATACATGTCTGCAGGGCACTCTCGATCAGGAAATAGAGGAAGTCGTTGCGGATTCCAGAAAAGCAAAGGAAGGTTCTCTTTTTATCTGTATCCGTGGTGCTGTTGTGGATGGTCATACATTTGCAAAAAGTGTAGCTGGACAGGGAACGAAGGCAATTATCGTGGAAGAACCGGTAGAAGTACCGGAGGATGTGACAGTGATCCAGGTAAAGGACAGCCGGTATGCGATGGCACTTGTGGCAGCAGCTTACTATGATTATCCGGGAGATAAGTTGCGTGTGATCGGAATCACCGGAACAAAAGGAAAAACCACAACGACCTACATGGTAAAATCCATTCTGGAAAATGCCGGTTACAAAGTGGGTCTGATCGGAACCATCGAAACAATCATCGGAGATACCGTGATCCCGTCTGCAAATACCACACCGGAATCTCTTCTGGTGCAGAAATATCTGCGACAGATGTTGGATGAAGGCTGTGACTGTGCAGTGATGGAAGTATCCTCCCAGGGACTGATGCTTCATCGAACCGCAGGATTCACCTTTGATATCGGTATCTTTACCAATATCGAACCAGATCACATTGGACCGAACGAACATACCAGCTTTGAACATTACCTGTCCTGTAAAAAGATGTTACTTCGTCAGTGCCGGATCGGTATTGTCAACAGAGATGACGAACATTATGAGAAGATCATTGACGGACATACCTGCAGCCTGGAGACTTACGGATTTTCACCGGAGGCAGACCTTCGCGCGGTCAATCCTGAACTGCTTACAAAAAAAGGAGTGCTGGGAATCTCCTATGACCTGCAGGGACTGTTGAATTTTCCGGTGGAGATCGATCTTCCTGGAAAATTCAGTATTTACAATTCTTTGACGGCTATTGCAATCTGCAGACATTTTAACGTATCTGAAGAAAACATATGCAAAGCCCTGAAATGTGCAAAAGTAAAGGGCAGAATCGAGATGGAAAAGGTATCCGATGATTTCACTCTGATGATCGATTACGCACACAATGCGATGAGCCTGGAATCCCTTCTTACCACACTGAGAGAATATAAGCCGAACCGTCTGGTATGTCTGTTTGGCTGTGGTGGTAACCGTTCCCGTGACCGTCGGTTTGAGATGGGAGAAGTGTCCGGTAAGCTGGCAGATCTGACGATCATCACATCCGATAACCCGAGAAATGAAGAGCCTCAGGCGATTATTGATGATATCAAAACAGGTATCAGCAAGACAGAAGGAAAATATGTTGAGATCATCGATCGGAAAGAAGCTATTGCTTACGCCATTCATCATGGACAACCGGGAGACATCATTGTACTTGCAGGAAAAGGTCACGAAGACTATCAGGAGATCAAAGGAAAGAAATATCCGATGGATGAACGTGTACTGATCCGTGAGATTCTGGAAGAAGATGCCAAGAAAAAAGCATGATAAAGACATATGCGGATATTATTGTAGATATTACCAGTGAAAAACTGGATAGATCCTTTCAGTATCTGGTTCCACAGCATCTGGAGGGCAGGTTACAACCGGGGATGCAGGTGCAGGTTCCTTTCGGAAATGGAGGAAGGATGATCAAAGGATACGTGATCCGGGTGACGGATCAGCCTTCTTTTGATGTCAGCCGCATGAAAGAGATCCGGGGAGTGGAGACAGGAAGCAATTCCATTGAATCCCGCCTGATAGCACTTGCTGCCTGGATGAGGGAGCAGTATGGCGCCACGATGATTCAGGCGTTAAAGACGGTACTTCCGGTAAAACAGAAGATGAAACAGAAAGAAAAACGCTGGATCCGTCTGTTGCTCGAAAAAGACGAAGCAGAAAATCAGCTGGAACTGTGCCGTAAAAAACATTATGTGGCCAGGCAGAGACTTCTCGAGGCACTGCTTGAGAATGATACGATCTCTTATACATTGGCAATGGATAAACTGCATCTGACAGCCAGTGTGATAAAGGCCATGGAGAATACAGGGATGATCCGGGTACAGGCTACGGAAGTGTATCGTAATCCCATCCAGACTACGGAATGTGAGCAGACAAAAGCACTACTGTCACCGGCACAGAGAGAAGTGGCGGATGGGATTCTGAACGGCTGGAGAGAAAACGATTTTCGCCCGGTGGTGATTCACGGGGTAACCGGGAGCGGAAAAACCCAGGTATATATGGAACTGATGGAAGAAGCGCTCAACCAGGGAAAGCAGGTGATCCTGTTGATCCCGGAGATTGCGCTGACTTATCAGACAGTGCAGCGTTTCTATCGGCGGTTCGGAGACAGAATCTCTGTTTTACATTCCCGGCTTTCTCCCGGTGAGCGTTCCGATCAGTTTGAACGGGCAAAAAAAGGGGAACTGCAGGTGATGATCGGACCGCGATCTGCACTGTTTACCCCGTTTCCGAATCTCGGGTTGATCGTGATCGATGAGGAACACGAAACTTCGTACCAGAGTGAGACGGTGCCCTGTTATCATGCCAGAGAGACAGCAATTGAGAGAGGCAATCTGGAACACTGTCCGGTGGTACTGGGAAGTGCCACACCATCGGTAGATGCGTATTATCAGGCACAGAATGGAACGTATCGGCTGTTTGAACTGAACAGCCGATATGAAAACAGGCAGATGCCGAAGGTTTATTCTGTAGATCTGAGGAAAGAATTAAAACAGGGAAACCGGTCAATCTTGAGCAGTATTTTACAGGAAAAAATTGAAGAACGGTTAAAAAAGAAAGAGCAGATCATGTTGTTTTTGAATCGTCGCGGATATGCGGGATTTTTCTCCTGCCGTTCCTGTGGAACAGTGATGAAATGTCCCCACTGTGATGTTTCTTTGTCACAGCACCGGAACGGAAAACTGGTGTGCCATTATTGCGGGTATGAGACGAGACAACCACAGCAGTGTCCGGTGTGCGGATCACCCTATATCGGAGGATTTCGTGCGGGAACGCAGCAGATCGAAGAAATCGTAAAAAAACGGTTTCCACAGGCAAAGGTTTTGCGGATGGATCTGGATACAACCAGAAAAAAAGAAGGACATGCAAAAATTCTGGCTGCATTTGCAAACCAGGAGGCAGATATCCTGATTGGTACGCAGATGATCGTCAAGGGACATGATTTTCCGAAAGTGACGCTGGTCGGAGTGCTGGCGGCGGATCTTTCACTGAATATCAGTGATTACCGGGCAAGTGAGCGGACTTTTCAGTTACTGACGCAGGCAGCGGGAAGAGCAGGAAGAGGAGAAAAGCCCGGAGAAGCGATTATCCAGACATATCAACCGGAACATTACAGTATTCAGGCAGCGATGCATCAGGATTACCGGGCATTTTATGAAGAAGAGATCGGTTATCGGAAACTTCTGGGTTATCCACCGGTATCCAATCTACTGGCGATCCATGGAAGCTGTGGTAATGAGGAACTACTGGAGACAGGAATGCAATATATAAAAAAATTCCTGAACCGGGTGGACAGTCACGGACAGCTGCAGATCATCGGACCTGCAGATGAAACCGTATCGAAGATCGCCGATATGTATCGAAAAGTAATTTATATAAAGCAGGAGGATCACCAGCTGCTGCTGCGGGCAAAGAGCAGACTGGAACAATATATAGAAGTAAACAGCGGATTCAGGGAAATTCGGATTCAGCTGGATTTTAACCACTGACAGGAGGAAAAAGAATGGCAATCAGAAAAATCAGAACTATGGGAGACAGAATCCTGAACAAAGTCTGCAGACCGGTGGAAGAGATGACACCAAAGATTCAGGAACTGATAGATGATATGCTGGAGACCATGTATGATGCTTATGGTGTGGGACTGGCGGCACCACAGGTGGGAATGTTAAAACGAATTGTTGTGATTGATATCGGAGATGAGAATGGTCCGTATGTATTGATCAATCCGGTGATCAAAGAGACTTCCGGGGAACAGACAGGGGAAGAAGGATGTCTTTCGGTACCAGGCAAATCCGGTGTGGTGACAAGACCGAATGTAGTAACCGTAGAAGCACTGGATATTAATATGGAACCGTTTATTCTGACAGGAGAAGGACTTCTGGCACGTGCAATCTGTCATGAATGTGAACATCTGGACGGTATCTTGTACGTGGAACACGTGGAAGGTGAGCTGCACGATGTGAATTACGAAGAAGAGGATGGAGAATAGATGAGAGTAGTATTTATGGGAACCCCGGATTTTTCTGTGGGGACATTAAGAGAGCTGGCGAAGTCCGGTCATGAGATTGCCGGTGTGATCAGCCAGCCGGATAAACCAAAGGGCAGGGGAAAGAACCTGCAGCCCACACCGGTCAAAGAGGCGGCGATGGAACTGGGACTTCCGGTATATCAGCCCAAAAAAGTAAGAGATCCGGAATTTATTCAGGTGATGAAAGAACTGAATCCGGATGTGATCGTTGTGGTGGCGTTCGGACAGATTATTCCGAAAGAGATTCTGCATATGCCAAAATATGGATGTATTAACGTACACGCATCCCTGCTCCCGGCCTACCGTGGTGCGGCTCCGATTCAGTGGGCTGTGATTAACGGTGATAAAGAATCCGGTGTTACTATTATGCGGATGGATGAAGGTGTGGATACCGGGGATATGATCAATAAAGTGATTGTTCCGCTGAATGAAAAAGAGACTGGCGGCAGTCTGTTTGACCGTCTGAGTGAGTCAGGGGCCAAACTTCTGGTTGAGACACTTCCGATGCTGGAAGACGGCAGTGCCGTTTTTGAAAAACAGCCGGAAGAGAGTACAACGCCGTATGCAGCCATGATCAGTAAAAAAATGGGTGAGTTGGACTGGGCAAAATCAGCAACAGAACTGGAACGCCTGATTCGCGGACTGAATCCGTGGCCAAGTGCATTTTCCCATCTGAACGGAAAAACTTTGAAAATATGGGAAGCATCTGTGGAAGAAGAAAACGGTGAGAAAAAAGCACCGGGAACTGTACTGCAGGCAGATGCAAAAGGATTCCGGATTCAGACCGGAGAGGGAATTCTGAAGATTGATACCCTGCAGATGGAGGGAAAAAAACGAATGGATGCGCAGGCATTTTTACGTGGCTATACGGTGGAAGAAGGGATGGTACTTCCCTGTTAGTATATCGTTTTCGAAATAAATGCGCCATAGACTTGGCGGCGGATCCGATTGCGCAGTTCTCGAAGATTCAGCGTAGCCACTGCTGCGTCTGTGTTTTCAGAACTGTATACCGGTATCAATGTTATACCGGTGAATCAGTGGAAATCGATGCCAACAGAAACAACCGGAGGAAAAAAACGTGGCAAATGGAACAGAACTTCGGGGAATCGCCCTGGAGATATTATTGGAAATTACACAGGAAAAAGAATACAGCCATCTGGCAATCCGAAATGCTCTGAATAAAGTTCAGTATCTTCCGAAACAGGACCGTGCATTTATCAACCGGCTTGTGGAGGGAACTCTGGAATATATGCTCCGGATCGATTATGTTCTGAATCAGTTTTCCAGTGTCAGAGTAAATAAGATGAAACCGGTGATCCGTAACATTCTTCGAAGCGGTGTTTATCAGCTTATGTTTATGGACAGCGTGCCGGACCCTGCAGCCTGCAACGAAGCGGTAAAACTGGCACAGAAAAAAGGATTTTACAGCCTGAAGGGATTTGTCAACGGCGTAATGCGCAATGTGGCAAGAAAAAAAGAAGAGATTATTTATCCGGATAAGAACAGGGATCCGGAGGAATATCTGTCGGTTTATTATTCGGTACCACAGTGGCTGGTAAAACGATGGGTACAAACTTACGGAACAGAAACAACGGAATGCATGTTAAAAGATTTTCTGACGGATCATCCGTTGACGATCCGATGCCAGCTGTATCGGGTGGAGCAGGAATTGACGGTCAACAGTCTGAAAGGCCAGGGAGCAACGGTTGAACAGGCACCATATCTTCCGTATGCATTCTATCTGTCAGATTACAGCCATCTGGAAGGGCTTAAATCTTTTGTGATGGGACGGTTTGTAGTGCAGGATGTAAGTTCAATGCTGGTAACGGAAGCAGCAGATCCGAAACCGGGAGATTATGTGATCGATCTTTGCGCAGCACCGGGAGGAAAGAGTCTTCATATGGCAGATAAGATGCAGGGACAGGGTATGGTAGATGCAAGAGACCTTACAGATTATAAAGTGGGTCTCATTGAGGAAAATATTGAAAGAACACAGACACTGAATATTCGTGCGCATCGGAAAGATGCCACACTTTTAGATAAAGAATCCGTAGAAAAAGCAGATATTGTACTGGCAGACGTACCATGTTCCGGTCTTGGAGTTATTGGAAAGAAAACAGATATCAAGTATCGTACGGATGAAGATAAGATTCAGGAGCTGGCAGTGCTTCAGAAACAGATCCTTCACAATGCAGCTTCTTATGTAAAACCCGGCGGCATTCTGATTTACAGCACATGTACGATCACATCGGAGGAAAATCAGAGCAATGTGGCATGGTTTACGGAGAATTATCCATTTGTACTGGAAAGTCTGGATCCGTATCTGTGCGAAGAACTGCACAGTGAAACCACCGCCCAGGGCTGGCTGCAACTGCTTCCCGGAGTGCATAAGACAGATGGTTTCTTTCTGGCAAGGATGCGGAAAAAGTAAGAGAAACGCCGGATGGACAGTTCTGTAAGAAACAGATGCGGAAAATGCTGAGGATACATCAGTGATAAAAAGAGGAAAAATAATGGAACAATTAGATATCAAATCGCTGTATGAAGAAGAACTGAAAGAAAAGATGATTTCTCTTGGAGAAAAACCGTTCAAGGGGAAACAGCTGTATCAGTGGCTTCATCAGAAAGCGGCGGGAAGCTATGAGGAAATGACAAATCTGTCAGAAGGTTTGCGAAAAAAGCTGACAGAACAGGAGCCACTGACACATCTGGAAGTTGTAGAAGTTCAGACTTCAAAGATTGACGGCACACAGAAGTATCTGTTTCAGCTGGCAGACGGTAACGTGATCGAGAGTGTATGGATGCAATACAAGCATGGCAATTCCGTATGCATTTCTTCCCAGGTTGGCTGTCGGATGGGATGCCGTTTCTGCGCATCTACGATCGGTGGATTGACCAGAAACCTTCTGCCGTCCGAGATGCTGGATCAGGTCTACCGGATCCAGGAACTGACCGGGGAGCGTGTGTCGAATGTGGTTGTGATGGGAACAGGAGAGCCATTGGATAACTATGATAATCTGATTCGATTTATCAGAATTTTGAGCGATGAAAAAGGACAGAATATCAGCCAGAGGAATCTTACGGTGTCAACCTGCGGCCTGGTACCGCGGATCCGACAACTGGCAGAGGAAGATCTGACAATTACACTGGCATTATCTCTTCATGCACCAAATGATGAAAAGAGAAAAGAACTGATGCCGATCGCCTATAAATATTCTTTGTCTGAGGTTCTTCCGGCATGCAAATACTATTTTGAAAAAACAGGAAGAAGACTGACTTTTGAATATAGCCTGGTGGGCGGAAAGAACGACAGTCAGGAAGATGCCAGACAGCTGGCCGGACTTGTACACGGATTAAATTGTCACATTAATCTGATTCCGGTTAATCCGATAAAGGAACGGAATTTTGTACAGTCTGACAAAAAAGTAATAGAGAATTTCAAAAATAAACTTGAAAAATATCGAATTAATGTTACTATTAGAAGAGAAATGGGCAGGGATATCGATGGGGCCTGTGGTCAGCTGAGGAAAAAATACAGTGACCTGCAGGAAAATACAACAAAAGACTCCGCCGAAGAAAAATAAAAGTGACTGTGAAGGTACTGAACAGTTACAAATAAAAAGACAAGGGAGAAGCTGGCATGAAGTCATTTTCTTTGACAGATGTAGGACAGGTCAGAAGTCAGAATCAGGATTATGTATATGCGTCCGAGCAGCCGATAGGAAATCTTCCAAATCTGTTTGTGCTTGCCGATGGAATGGGCGGGCATAATGCCGGAGATTTTGCCTCACGCTGTGCCGTTTCTGTAATCGAGGCATCAGTAAAAAAAGATATGAGTTTTAATCCTATAAAGATCATGCGTCATGCAATTGAGGAAGCGAATGAAAAGATTCATGAGCTGGCGAAAGCAGATGCAGGAAAAGCCGGCATGGGGACAACCCTCGTGGCGGTGACCATTGTGGGATATTATGCGTATGTGGCCAATGTGGGAGACAGTCGTCTGTATATTTCCGGTGAACAGGGCCTGGTGCAGATCACCAGAGACCATTCCTGGATCGCCGAGATGGTGATGCGGGGAGAACTCAGTAAAGAGGAAGCCCGGAATCATCCGGATAAAAACATTATCACTAGAGCATTAGGAGCGTCCGAAGAGGTGGATATCGATTTCTTCGATGTGCAGCTGGAGGAAAAGAATCGGATTTTGCTGTGTTCAGACGGACTGAGTAATATGGTGGCGGATGAGGAGATCCAGAAGATTCTGGGGGATTCACCGGATATCGAACAGTCCGGCAGACAACTGGTGGCAACTGCCAATACAAACGGGGGCAGAGATAATATATCAGTAATTCTAATCGAACCATTTACAAACGAGGTGAAAGAATGTTAAAAGAGGGAATGATTGTAGGAGAAAGATACGAGATCATCAGCAGAATCGGCAGCGGCGGTATGGCGGATGTTTACAAAGCAAAAGATCATAAGTTGAACCGTCTCGTAGCAGTGAAGGTAATGAAAGCGGAATTCAGCCAGGATAAAGGCTTTATTTCCAAATTCCGCAAGGAAGCACAGGCTGCAGCAGGTCTTGCGCATCCGAATGTGGTAAATGTCTATGATGTTGGGGAGGATAACGGCATTTACTATATTGTTATGGAGTTGGTACAGGGAATTACCCTGAAAGACTATATTACAAGAAAAGGAAAACTTTCCGTAAGAGAGGCAACGAGTATTGCAATTCAGGTTTCTCTAGGACTGGAGGCGGCACATAAGAGCAATATTGTGCACAGAGATGTAAAACCGCAGAATATTATCATATCTGTAGATGGTAAAGTAAAGCTGTCTGACTTCGGTATTGCGCGAGCAGCTTCTTCCAATACCATCAGTTCCAATGTGATGGGATCGGTACATTACAGTTCACCGGAACAGGTACGTGGTGGTTACAGTGATGCCAAGAGTGATATTTATTCGCTTGGTATTACCATGTATGAGATGGTAACGGGACATGTTCCGTTTGACGGGGATACTACTGTTGCGATTGCAATTAAGCATCTGCAGGAAGAAATTGTATCACCCAGAAAATATGTACCGGATCTTCCATACAGTCTGGAACAGATCATTCTGAAATGTACACAGAAAAGCGTTGACCGCAGATATGAAAATATGTCAGAAGTGATTGAAGATCTGAAACATTCGCTGCTGGATCCGAATGGAAATTTTGTTGTAGTGACACCGCTGGCACAGCATGCACAGACGGTGATGCTTTCCAATGATGAACTGGAAGCCATCAGGGAAGGACGTTCAGGATATGCCACTCCTCAGAAAGATACGTATGAGGAGGAAGAAGATGATGACGAAGAAGAATATGATGACGAGTATGATGACGATGAGGAAGACGATGAGGAAGGCGAAGTAAGTTCCAAACTGGAAAAAGCTATGACTATCGGCGGATTTATTATCGGTGCGATCATTATCTGCATCTTGATTTTCTTTATTGCGCGGGCAGCGGGTCTGGTAAATATCGGTGGAACTGCCAAAAAAGATGACACTCAGCAGACAGAACAGGAAGAAATTGATGATACAGTAGATGAAAACGGACAGGTATCTGTACCGAAGCTGACCAGCATGACAGAAGAAAATGCGTTGAGTGTTCTGGAACAGCTTGGCTTAAAGGGAAACAAGACCGGAGAAAGTCAGTCTTCCGAATATAAAGCAGGAACCATCATGTCTCAGGAAACAGAGGCAGGAACAAAAGTAGATCAGGGAACGGTAATTAACTATGTTGTAAGTTCGGGAACAGACGCACCGAGTGTGCCGAGTGTAACCGGTAAATCACAGAGTGAGGCAGAAGCTCTGATCAAAGCACTGGGTCTGAATACTGAGATTCAGCAGGATTACAGTGATACGGTAGCCATCGGAAAAGTTATCAGTGTAAATCCTTCCGAAGGAACAAAGGTAGACGCAGGTTCTACCATTACGTTGGTTGTCAGTCTGGGAGAAGAGAACAAACAGGTAGAAGTACCGAATGTCATCGGACAGGATGAAGCAACAGCGAAGAAATCACTGAATGATCAGGGATTACAGGTAAATGTAGAGACAACTACAGATGCGTCCGGTAATGTGGCGGAAGGCTGTGTGGCAAATCAGAGTGTGGCAGCGGGAACTTCTGTAGATCCGGGATCTACTATTACACTTCAGGTTTATCATGCGCCTGAGACAACAACTGTTCCGAATGAGGCACCTGCAGAGGGGGATGCTTCCAGCAGTGATACCGGAAGCTGGAATTGTAATGTAAAGCTGGATCAGCCATCTACGTATACCGGAGGACCGGTGCAGCTGACTCTGGTGCAGAATGTCAACGGACAGAACGTGGAGACTGTGATTCTGGACGGACAGACGATTACATTCCCTTATACACTGGCAATTGCCGGTGCAGATGGGGTGGATACCGGAACCGTATATCTGCGGGAAATGGTAGACGGAGATTATGTAGAACGTGGACATTATTCTAATGTGCCGTTTAAACAGTCTTAAGAGGTATCTATGCAGGGAAAAATTATAAAAGGAATTGCCGGATTCTACTACGTGGACGTAGCAGAGTCCGGAATTTATGAATGTAAAGCAAAGGGAATCTTCAGAAAAGAGAAGAAAAAACCTCTGGTAGGAGATAATGTGGAGATTGAAGTTCTGGACGAAAAAGAAAAGGCCGGCAATCTGATACAGATTCTTCCAAGGAAAAATGAACTGATCCGGCCGGCAGCGGCAAATGTGGATCAGGCACTTGTGATTTTTGCAGTCCGTCAGCCGGATCCGAACTACCAGCTGTTGGACCGCTTTTTGATTACAATGGAACAGCAGGGGATTCCTAGTATTATCTGTTTCAATAAAAAAGATCTTGCAGAGCAGGAAGAACTGGATCAGATGTATCAGATCTACATTTCCTGTGGTTACCAGGTGCTGCTTACCAGTGCCGAACAGGAGGAAGGAATCAGCCAGATCCGTAAGATTCTGGAAGGAAAAACAACAGTGGTTGCAGGACCATCCGGTGTGGGAAAATCATCGTTGACAAATCTCTTACAGGAAGAAGTCAGCATGGAGATAGGCGAGATCAGTAAAAAACTGAAACGTGGTCGTCATACGACCCGCCATGCACAGCTTCTGACAGTGGGAGAACATACCTATCTGATGGACACACCGGGATTCAGTTCTCTGTTTGTGGAGGGAATGGAAAAAGAGGAACTGAGGTTCCACTATCCGGAGTTTGTGGAATATGAAGGAAAATGCAGGTTTCAGGGGTGTGTGCATGTTCATGAGCCGGAATGTGCGGTGAAACAGGCAGTGGAAGAAGGAAAAATTCACAGACAGCGTTATGAAAATTATGTCAGCTTTTATGAAGAGCTGAAAGAACAGGAAAAAAGGAGATATTAAGCGATGTATCAGTTATCACCATCTATATTGGCAGCAGATTTTAATTGTCTTGGAGAGCAGATCCGACAGGTGGAAGAAGCAGGAGTGGAATGGCTTCATATTGATGTGATGGATGGAGCATTTGTTCCGAGTATTTCCTTTGGGATGCCGGTGATCGCATCCATTCGTAAAAACAGTTCTCTGTTTTTTGATGTCCATCTGATGATCGAGGAGCCGGGAAGATATATTGAAGAATTCAAAAAAAGCGGAGCGGATATGCTGACCGTACACGCGGAAGCATGTAAGCATCTGGACAGCACATTACGGGAGATCCGTAAAGCCGGAATGAAGGTCGGTGTGGCGATCAATCCGGGTACACCGGTCAGTCAGCTGGAATGTGTGCTGGATCTGGTAGATATGGTACTGATCATGACAGTCAATCCTGGATTTGGTGGGCAGAGTTATATTGAAAGCTGTACCGGAAAAGTACAGAAACTACGAAAAATGATCACGGAGGCAGGACTGGACGTGGATATTCAGGTAGATGGCGGAATCAACGAAAAGACCATCGATAAAGTACTGGATGCAGGTGCCAATATTCTGGTTGCCGGATCTGCTGTCTTTGGCGGAAATATTGGAGAAAACGTCCGTTGCCTGAAAGAGAAAATGGAGAGCAGATAAAAAATGAAAACGCTGATTATCACAGGGGGCATGATCGAAGCAGATTTTGCTCTCTCCTTTATACAGGAGTTGAAACCAGATTACATTCTCGGAGTAGACAAAGGGTTACAGTTTTGTTATGAATATGACATCCGTCCGGATTATATCGTGGGAGATTTTGACAGTCTTCCGGGAGAGATTCTGGAACGTTACCGGCAGGAGGGAGAGATCCCGATCCGTACCTACAATCCGGTAAAGGATGCGACAGATACAAAGATCGCACTGGATAAAGCCCTGGAAGAGGGCAGTACAGAGATCTGGATTCTGGGGGCAACGGGGACCAGGATCGATCACGTGGTCTGCAATCTGCAGATATTAAAGGAAGCATGGGAGAAAAAAGTACCGGTATGGATCGTGGACAGCAGAAATAAGATCGGTCTTCCGGTAGAAAAAACATTTTCTCTCAAAAAAGAAGAACAGTATGGCACCTATGTGTCTCTGTTCCCCATGGGTGAAACCGTGGAAGGACTGACACTTAAGGGCTTTAAATACCCGCTGGATCACTATCAGTTAAAAGACCGGGAAGGTCTGGGGGTGAGCAATGAGATCACAGCGGATGTGGCAGATGTCAGCTGGGAGCAGGGTGTACTGTTGATGATACAAAGCAAAGACTGAAGCGACAAGGAGGATTTTTACATGAACACACAGGAAAAGAAAGAAGCACTGGTTCAGGCGGTAGAAGAAATCGCCGGAAAAGAAGCAGCATACTGGGAAGGGAATCCGAAGATGCAGGAAACATTTCAGAACTGTTATGTAAGTACTGCAAAAACCACGACAAAATTTCTTGAGAGCGGAGAAGCGTATGTATTTACCGGAGATATCGCAGCAATGTGGCTGAGAGATTCTTCTGCACAGGTCGTTCATTATCTGCCATATCTGAAAGAATATCCAATCTTAAAAGAGATGGTAAAAGGGCTGATCGCCCGTCAGGCAAAGTATGTACATATTGATCCGTATGCCAATGCATTTAACGAAGAAGACAACGGAAACTGCTGGGAGAAAGACCTGACAAAATACAATCCGTGGAACTGGGAGAGAAAGTATGAGATTGATTCCCTGTGCTACCCGATCTGGCTGATCAAACAGTACGTGGAGAATTCCGGAGCAAGGGATGTCTTTACACCGGAAGTAAAACAGGCATTTCGCGACATTCTGGATGTATGGCAGACAGAGCAGTACCATGAGAACTCCGAGTATTCTTTCGTACGTCTCAACTGTCCGCCGTCTGATACCTTAAGTAACGATGGAAAGGGTGCACCGGTAGGTTACACCGGTATGACCTGGTCCGGATTCCGCCCGAGTGATGATGCGTGCAAGTATGGTTATCTGATTCCGTCCAACATGTTTGCAAGCGTAGTTCTGGATTATATGGCAGAATTCCTGGAGAAAGATTTCCAGGATCCACAGATGGCAAAAGAAGCAAAAGAGTTACAGGCAGAGATCCAGGAAGGTATCCGGAAATATGGTATCGTGGAAGATGAAACCTTCGGAAAGATCTATGCATACGAGACAGATGGTCTTGGCAACTACAATCTGATGGATGATGCCAATGTACCGAGTCTGTTGTCCCTGCCATGGCTGGCATATTGCGGAAAAGACGATCCGATTTATAAAAATACAAGAGCCTTTGTATTAAGCAAAAAGAATCCATATTATTTTGAAGGCGCCAGCGCAAAAGGAATCGGAAGTCCGCACACACCGGATCAGTATATCTGGCACATCGCACTGACGATGCAGGGACTGACTTCTGATGACGAAGAAGAGAGAAAAGAACTGCTGGAAACCCTTCTGGCTACCGATGCAGACTGTAAAGTAATGCACGAGGGATTTGACTGTCAGGATCCGAAGAAATTCACCAGAGAATGGTTCGCATGGGCAAACTCATTGTTTGCATTATTTGCGCTTTCTATGAAAAAGTAAATTTAACGTAACTATTCAGTAGTCACTGTCCCGCGAGGTGTTTTGACATGAATATGTCAAAATCCCGAGACATACAAGCCAAAATGCCATCACCGAAGGTGATTTTTTATGCATTTTGGATCGTAACTGTGAAGGTACTGAACAGTTACAATTTAACGATATAAAATAAGAGAGGAACAGGTCAGGTGAGTATAATCAGAGTATACATAAGCAACGTTCAAACATATTTCTCCAGATTGGAGCTGGCAAAAAAGATTCGTTTGATGTTGTTGTTGGTATCTCTGATTCCCCTGGCCTGTTTGCTTGTTGTCGTTTATCAGATCAGTTCTTCTATTATTCACAGCCAGACAAACGAATTGATACAGGCAAATCTGGAGCAGTCGGCAAGTAATGTGGAAAGCTTCTGGCGAACCAGTGAGGGAATCATTCAGAGCGTATATACGGATGATTTTTATCGGGAAGAAATGGAATATATCAATAACTGGGACAATAATCTGTATAACGGTGCCAGGACGGCAATCTGCAAACGTCTCGAAAACATTACGGTGACCAATCCGAGTATCATGGGAATTGCGATCATCGGAGAAAAATACGATGTATGTTTTTACGATGAAGTAACGGTATCGAGTCAGAACAGTTATTGTTTCCCAAGGGAAACTTACGGAAATGGACAGAAATTGAAAGAAGTCACAAAAAACAGAAAAATCAGATATTCACCACTGGAACATCTCAGCAGTCGGGAATATGGAGCAAGTGATGTGATCTATGTGAGTTCTCCGTTGGAAAGTGTCGATGAGGGAAGCACGGAACGACCGTATGGATATATTGTGATCTGCATCAAAGAAGAAGCTTTGCGCCGGGTCTATGAAAAAAGTAATACAGAGTCCAATCTGACGATGGTGGTTAACAACTATGGGGATCTGTTGTCTGTTTCTACCGGAAATGCAGAGAACATCAATCTTCCCGAAGAGACTGGTGTGTTTTCTGAGGATGATGTTTCTGAGATTAAGGAAGCAAATCTGACATCAGGTGTCGAAAAGAAGAAACTGGAAGAAGCATCCCTTTTGTATGTGAAAAATCAGAAATTGTTGGAAAGTAAAAACTTACTGGTCAGCAGTATTCAGCTGAAAGAAGGATGCGGGTATGTCATCAATGTACAGAATACGGATTATGCGTTAAGAAATTTTCGATACATGATCGGCATTATCGTCTGCTTTTGCGTGCTTGCAGGTATTGCCTGCCTTCTTCTGACACTTCGTTTCTCCGGTCAGGTGGATACATCGGTAAAACCGATTCTGCAGGCTATGGATCAGGCAAATCATGGGGATATGGAGGCAAGGATCGAAGTACGGGGCAACGATGAATTTACCAGGATTTCCGAACAGTTTAACTATATGATAGGGAAAATCCACCAGTCCAATGAACAGGAAAAAGAATCTCTGGTGCGCGTAAAGAATGCGGAAATCAAATCGCTGGAAGCACAGATCAACCCACACTTTCTGTATAATACGCTGGATGCCATCAACTGGGTAGCACTGGATAATGAAGAATATACGATCAGTAAGATGCTCACGAGTCTTGCGGCAATTCTGCGGTACAGTATTCACAAAAGCAATGAGATCGTAGAGATACAGGATGAACTGGAGTATCTGAAAAAATATGTGTATCTGCAACAGCAACGGTTTGATTATTCGTTTATCTGCACGATTGATGTGGAGGAGGGATTGCGACATTACCGGATTCATAAGCTTATGATCCAGCCACTTCTGGAAAATACACTGGTACATGCATTTCCGGGAAATACGGGTATGGATGAAGTCAATATCCGGATCGGACGTACGGGAAAAGAGGGCATGCTGGAGATTGTTGTGGAAGATAATGGTGTTGGCATGAGTCCGGAACAGGTGGAGCTGTTTAATCATTTTGATTATCAGAAAGAAAAGATTGAGAGCAGTATCGGTGTGCGCAACGTGATCACCAGACTGAAACTTTATTATGGGGGACAGGGAAGTTTCCATGTGGAATCCTGGAAGGGAGCGGACAGGGAAGGAACACGAATTACGATGAAGATTCCTTACGAAGCATAGAAATCCCGGTGGACAGAAAGAAACAAAGGAGGAACAGGCGATGCGGATAGTCATAGCAGAAGATGAGCCAAAGTCCAGAGAAGGGCTGATCCGTCTGATCCGGAGATTTACGGATTATGAGATCGTAGGTGTGGCGGAAAACGGAGAGGAAGGATACCGGTTGACAGAAAAAGAAAAACCGGACCTGGTACTTTCTGATATCAAGATGCCGGTACTTGACGGACTGGGCATGCTGCAGAAGATCAAGGATGCCGGCATTGAGGTGCAGGCTGTGTTGCTGACCGGTTATTCTGAATTTGAGTATGCAAGAAAAGCACTGCAACTGCAGGTCGTAGAGTATGTACTGAAACCGATGGATATTGATCAGTTTTTGGATGTGCTCAAAAAAGTGGAAAGCCGGATCGTAAAACAGAAAGCGGAACAGGTGACTCCGGAGCGGCTGTTATGGAATTATATCGGCAGCAGTGAAGAAGAACGGGAACTGATCCATCCGGACAGTATGGCGAATGAATCTTACGGTGAATTGAAAGCAGAACTGGAAAATCAGATGGAAATTCTCTGTATAGAAAACTATTACATGCTGGTTCGTCCGGGAGAGCAGGGAGGAATCTATATCGTGCTGGTTGATACAGAGCGAAATCAGACACTGAAACGGATCTTTGAAATGCGGATCCTGCCAAAGATCCAGAACATCACTCCCTGTGTGGCAACCATGGATCGTTTTGTTGGCATCTGGCAGCTTCCGGATGTGATGAATGAACTTTCGGCACTGCTGGAACACACTTTCTGCAGTGGACATGAAGTGATCATGACAGAAAAGATGGCACAGATGATGGAATATGAAAAACTGGATTATCCGACAGCACTGGAAAATGAAATGGTACAGGGTATCCGCAGCGGTAAGAAAGATAAGCTTGCAGAAGTTGGGAAAACATTTTCTGAGCAGGTGATCTTAAGCCGGGCAACACCGGAATGTATCCGCAATTATACACTGCGTTTCCTGATGGGAATTGCCCGTGTGGAAGGTGAGATTCGGGGAGATGCCAACCAGGAAGAAGAACTGCGGTATATGCTGGAAAGTATTCGGAGCAGCCATACACAGAAAGAGTTACAGTATCAGTTCCAGAAAGTGGTGAAGCAGGCGATGGTCTGGAATGAAGAGACAGAAGAGAGTATTACGGAAAACGGGATCGTGCTCAATGCCATTGCTTATATCCGTGAACACTATATGGAAGCAATTGGTCTTCAGGATGTGGCACAGTGCTGTAACGTGAGTCCGGAATATCTCTCGAGAATTTTTAAAGAAGAAACAGGTGTGAAATTTGTGGATTTTCTGGCAAATTTCCGGATCAGTGTGGGAAAACGGATGCTTGCAACCGGGAATTATAAGGTGTCGGAAGTAGCAGAAGCTGTGGGGTTTAATGACCAGAAGTATTTTCAGAAAGTCTTTAAAAAGATCTGTGGTATCTCTCCGGCAGAATATAAAAAGGAGAACAATCGATGAGGCTCAAAAAGATCTTATATATACTCGTAGCGGTTACAACGTTTGTGCTTGGTGCCCTATATGCAGGATTTTTCTCGAGTAATCAAGAGAAAACGACAGAGGAAGAAGAACGCCAGGTGATCCGGGTGCTTGCACCGTATCAGGGGAATATGCAACAGCAGATTCTGAATAAGGTGGCTGCAGAATACAGCAGAGATGAGTCAAAACCTGAGATCAAGATAATCTATGTGCCAAAAGAGAATCTGAAAAAAGAACTGTCTGTCCGGAGAATGACCGGAGAAAGTCAGGTGGATCTGGTTATCTGTGAAAACACGATGGTACAGGAGATGATTGGTCAGGGGCTACTCAAAGATGTACCGGTCAGTCGGGAAATGAAGGAAGATGTGGTAGATGACAGGTTCTGGCAGGCACTGCAGCACGATGGAAAATATTATGGATATCCATTGACCTGTAATCCGTATGTGCTATATTACAATGCCGATATGTTGGAAGAAAGAAACGTTGATGTGCCTACAAGCTGGAGTGAACTGATCCAGGCAGGATATAAGGTGAAAAAATCAGGAATTCAGAGTATTGGGATTGCAGGAAAACGGGAGACAGAACTTACCAATCTGTACTGGATCATGATGTACAGCAGTGGAGGTAATCTGAATACTGTGAGTGAAGAATCATGGGAAAAGTGTTTTCAGAATTTCAGGCAGCTGTCATTGGGTGAACTGACTTCCGGATATGCGACGAATTTTACGCAGGAGGATCTTGCACAGGAATTTGCCGAAGGAAGAGTAACGATGATGATTAATCAGATGAGCGTTACCAGTATCATAAAAAGCAATCAGACAAAATTTACGGTAGGCATGGCAGAAGTACCATATGATGAAGCAGGAGGAACATTCTGGTTTGGTGACGAAGTATGTATAACAAAAGAGGCGGGAAACGGTGCCCTTTCTTTTGCGCAATATCTGACAAAAGAGGAGAGTTCAGAACGGATCAACGATGCCATGGGGACACTGCAGGTATACTCAGGGGTATCTTATAAGAAAAATGGAAAAATATATATGGAAGACACCAGTATCCTGTCTGCCAAGGCAAGACCGATGTTGTATTATCAATCCTGGTCAGATATCTGCGGGACAATAGCAAATGGTGTCAGCACAGTTTTGAACAGCAATCTGAGCGATGTATTACAGGTGGCAGAAGCAACAAAAGATCAGGTTCGGGTGTCAATTATGTCGGAGCCGTAGCTGTTCAGTACGGATAGCTGCTCAGATCCTTAAAAAGACTCATTAGGTATTATGACAAAAATAATACCTAATGAGTCTTTTTTGTCATAATTTTTCAAACAGTATCAAAAATTTACCCCATTGTTAAAATTTTTAAATATACAAAACGTACAACGGTTGATAATATAGAACCATCAAATGACGACAGAGTCAACAAAGAAAAGGAGCGAACAACATGAAAAAAAGACAGATTTTAAGTATCCTTCTTGCTTCGGCAATGGTAATGAGCATGACTGCATGTGGCGGTTCAAACTCTTCCTCTGACAGCAGCGACGCAAGCAGCACATCAAGCAGCAACACAAAATCAGATGACAGTTCATCAGGAGATAAAAAGAAAATCACAATCACATGGCGTGATGACGGAACAGATATCAAGGTAAACCCAAACTATGTTGCTATGCAGGAAGCATATGAAAACTGGGATAAAAAAGATGAAGTTGAACTGGATTTCCAGCCAATCACAGCTTCCGAAGGTGATTACTTCACAAAAATTGCTCTGCAGTTAGGGGATTCATCCACTTGTCCTGATCTGGTTTGCGAAGATACTTTCCAGCTGCCAAACGACGTAGCAGCCGGTTATCTGACAGACCTGAGTGATTACGTAAGCGACTGGGATACATGGAATGACGGAACTTTCTATGAAAAGATGAAAGAAGTTGTTACAACAGACGGAAAAGTATATGGTATTCCATATTGTACAGATACCCGTGGACTGTGGTACAACAGGGAAATCCTGACAACAGCAGGTGTTATCGCGGAAGGCGAAGACTGGCAGCCGAAGACATGGGATGACATCCTGGATGCGTGTGCAAAGATCAAAGATAAATGCCCGGATGTCGTACCTTTCTGGTGTAACTCCGGTGTAGCAACCGGTGAAGCAACTTCCATGCAGACTTATGAAATGTTACTGTACGGAACAGGTGAGAGACTGATCACAGACGATGGAAAATGGATCACAGACAGCCAGGGAATCAAAGACTCTCTGCAGTTTATCTCTGATATCTACACCAACGGATATGGACCATCCCTGTCACTGGTACTGAACGGATCCGCTTCTACCACATCCGCACAGGAATACATTCCACAGGAAAAACTGGCAATCTCCCTGGATGGTATCTGGATCACAGGTAACTGGAAAGATACAGGAGCTTCACCATATGAAAACTATGGTGAGAAAATGGGATGGGCTGCAATGCCTACACAGAACGGTGATGGCGATGGCTCGATCACACTGGCAGGTGGCTGGGCTTACTCCATTCCGGAAAACTCTGATAACAAAGATCTGACAATGGAATTCATTGAACAGCTGAATACATATGATGCTTACAAAACATACATCATGCAGTCCGGTAACACATCTGTAAGAACAGATATCGCAGAAGATGAAGAGTATGCTTCTCAGCCATTCATGACGCAGGCAGCTGAATTCCTGGATGTAGCAGCATTCAGACCACAAAATGACCAGTACTCAACCGTATCTACTTCTATCCAGCAGATGGTTGAAGCGGTAGCAAGCGGTGATACTCCGGAAAATGCAATGAAACAGTATGCAACAAGTGTGGCAAATGCTGTTGGAGAAGAAAATACTACAAAGCAGTAAGTAAGAACGACGGTGCGGGCTGCACATAGACCGGGCAGCCCGCATTTTTATACGAAAAAGTAAGACAAAATTGCTTTCTCGTATAAGAATTGAGACAAATAAAGGAATAGAGTATGTAAATAGGAGGAAAGGACCATGGCAAAACCGAATCGCGCAGCGATGATCAAAGATGAAGCTAAGAAGTCAATCCTGCTTCTTCCGGCAGTGATTCTTCTGGTATGTTTCTTCATTGTTCCGATTATCCTGACAGTTTATTATTCATTTACAAACATGGCATTAACCGGAGCCAATGCGCAGAACTTCCAGTTCGTAGGCGTTGACAACTACGTTAAGATTTTTAAAGATTCAAATACACTGACTGCAATTAAAAACACACTGATCTTTCTGATCGGAAGCCTTGCAGGTCAGAGTGTCCTTGGATTCATCATTGCTTATCTGATGAAGGGAAAAGCAAAAGCTTTCCGTAGTGTTGTAGGACCGTGTATCCTGGTCGGATGGGTTATGCCGGAAATCGTAGTATCTCTGGCTATGCTGGCATTCTTTGACATGTCCGGTACCATGAACACTATGTTGACGGCTGTCCATCTGCCAGCAGTAGAATGGATCTATGCACATCCGATGGCAACAGTAGTCATCGCCAACGTATGGCATGGTACTGCATTCTCCATGATGAACTTCCAGTCCGCGCTGGATAACGTATCCGGTGATATCGAAGAGGCAGCACGTGTGGACGGTGCAACCCGCATCCAGACGCTGATTCGTATCATCGTTCCTTGTATCAAAGATACCATCGCAACTAATACTATGTTGAATACCCTGTCTACGCTGGGTGTATTCGGTCTGATCTGGGCACTGACCGGTGGTGGTCCTGGTACCAAAACAACAACACTGTCTATCTACATGTACAACGCAGGTATGAAGAACTTCCAGTTAGGACAGGGTACTGCAATCGGTATGGTACTGCTGGCAGTTGGCGCTGTATGCAGTGTCATCTATACAAAAGTAGTTAAGAGCGAAGAATAAGAAAGGAGAAAGATAAGATGAGTGAGAGAGTAACAAAAGCAATTCATTATGCAATACTGACGATCATTGCAATTATCTTTGTCCTGCCTCTGGTATGGCTGATTCTTGCAGCATTTGACTTAAACGCAAGCCAGGCGTTAAAATGGCCGTCACAGTGGACACTCAGTAACTTTACATCAGTATTGACAAATACAGATAACCTGAGAGGATTTGGTGTAGGTCTTACCATTTCCCTGATCCAGTCTTTGATTGTTGTACTGGTATCCGGTCTGGCAGCGTATCCGCTGTCCAGATACCGTCTGACATTTAAAAAACAGTTTATGTATGTCATCCTGTTTATGACAGCACTGCCAATGATTGCTGTTATCGTTCCAGTGTACAAAATGTTCCTGAACATCGGACTTCTAGACAGCATCCCGGGAGTAATCCTGTATCTGACAGCTTCCGCACTTCCATATGGAATCTGGCTGATGAAGAACTTTATGGATGGCGTTCCGGTAGAACTGGAAGAAGCGGCATGGGTAGACGGAGCTACTACTATGCAGTCTATCAGAAAGATTGTAGCACCACTGATGTTCCCTGGAATCTGTGTAGTGTTTATTTACACATTCTCCGGAAGCTGGGGCAACTTCTTTATCCCATATATTCTGCTGAGTTCTAAAACAAAACTTCCGGCAGCTGTTATGCTGTATCAGTTCTTCGGTCAGCATGGTACGATCGCATATGGTCCGCTGGCTGCATACTCGATCATTTACGCACTGCCGTCAGTTCTGCTGTATGTTCTGTCACAGAATTACATGTCTAAAGGATTTACCATGGCAGGTGCTGCAAAAGGCTGATGCCGTTGTTACATTAAAATAATAAGTAAGGTACCAAGCCATTATCGGATGCAGAGGGTACACGGTTTATATATCATGTATGGGCTGTGTGCCCGGCATCCAAAGATGGCTTTCTTTTTTGGAGAAGATATGGTATTATGAGATAAATACAGTTGCTTTGACTTTTCTGAAAGTATTGGGTGAAAAGCGACTGCAAAATGGGTTTTAC
>ENA-OQNN01000972-OQNN01000972.1-human-gut-metagenome-genome-assembly--contig:-NODE-972-length-23341-cov-2.803868_pt1 | contig 23341 bp, 17 predicted proteins | sample MGYA00242624_ERZ504870 | MGnify/ENA primary metagenome ERZ504870 (study PRJEB26092, sample SAMD00036379) | human gut metagenome | host: Homo sapiens | study: EMG produced TPA metagenomics assembly of... | reverse complement strand
CGGTGCCTCCTTACATCACATTACTGAAAAACTCTGCCAGCGGGCCGAGAGCCAGCGCCGGAAAGAAGCTCAGTGCGCCAACAAGCAGAACAACGAAAATCAGCAGGAACACAAACATACCGTTTGTGGTAGAGAGCGTACCGGCTGTTGTTGCAATCTTTTTCTTTCCTGCAAGGCTGCCTGCGATTGCCAGCGTGCCAATGATAGGCAGAAACCGGGCAAACAGTATACCAAGACCAAGGGAAACATTCAAAAATACTGTGTTTGCATTAAACCCGGCAAAAGCAGATCCGTTATTGCCTCCACAGGAAGAATACGCATACAAAAGAGGCGCACCTTCATGGGTACGCCTCTCTATCCTGTTCCTGTATTGTCTGATACAGGCTATTTCACTTAGTTAAAGATATAACGGACACTGAACTGTATGGAATACGTAGAATTGAAACTGTTCAGATTGGAATACGTATCAGTCAGTTTCTTTCCTCCGTTCTTCTGGAACTGGTAAGCACCACTCTTATAACTCAACAAGGAAGTATTGTTCACCGTCTTATAAATTCCCCAGTCGCTGTTCAGCAAGTTCAGGAAGTTCTTGATATCCACTCCGAACTGCAAGGTATTGCGCTTGCCCCCTACATTGAGGAAGAAATCCTGATTGAACTTCAAATCCAGCTGATGATGCCAGGGCATGATGGCTCCTCCGCGTTCGGCATACTTGCCTTTACGGCCTTTCAGGTAACTGTCCTCATTAATGTAAGCCCAGAAATCATCGCGCTGCTCCTTGGCGGAATAAGTCACCTCACCCGTCTTGCTGTCAGTATAATCGGCGAAGTTCCACTTATCCAGCGCCTCACGGGATGCCGGAATGTACAGCAAGTTATTTGAGCCGTAATCGCCTACAATGTTCCCGGTGAATGTATAGGAATAACGGGCGGCGGAATATCCCCCGGCATAGCCCATGTTCATACCCTCATAAATCAAAGACAAGGAGGAAGCGAAATTCTTGGCGTATTTAATACGGTAAGCGGCGGAAGCCAGCACACGGTTGGGCGATACATACGTACCATAGCCGGTCTCCGTGTCATTGTTTCCGTTGACAGAGTAACGGTTGTTGTAATAAGCCGAGTTCACCTGGTCGCCGATGCCGTCGCCATACGACTTGGCATAAGAACGGGTGTAGGAAGCGGAAAGATGCAGGCCGAAATCAAATGTCTTGGCCAGTGAGGCGGTGAGTGAGTAATAATAAGCGCTGTTTCCCGCATTGGTGATATAATAAGCGTCCGTCTTGTTCGAATTGGAGTACTCAAACATTCTGCGGACATCACCCGGAGCTATCTCCTGCTCTCCTTTAAACTTACGTCCCAAATTAGTCACTGTAGCCGGATTGAACTCTTTACTGAAAATACCTTCCAACGTAAAGTCAATGTCTCCGGGAAGTTTTGCATCAAAAGCCAATGATGACTTCCAGGTGGCATTCATCTTCAAGTCGCGGTCAATGATGGTGGCTCCGGAAGGTGCGGCAGGATCGGTAGCCGCCGGAAGGTTCAAGTTAGGATCTTTCAACATATCAGCCACGCTGGTGTGGAAACTCGGTTGTCCGTACTTAGCGTCCTTCTGCTCGTTATAATAATAAGTGCTTTGTCCGCAATTGGCATTACCTACTGCCGAAACCAGCCATACGAACGGCAGACGGCCGATGAAGTAACCGCTACCGCCGCGCAATACATACTTACGCTCGCCTGTAAGGTCCCAGTTGAAACCGATACGGGGGGAGGCGGTCAGCTGGTAGGATGAAGGCAGCTGGTCTGTGGCGTAATGATATCCGTCAAAGTCAATCTGTGCGAAATTTTTGTTATAGTTGTTCTTCAGCTCCGGATAAATGGGCAGTTCGAAACGCACCCCGGCAGTCAGTCTGAAGTTGTCCGTGATATTCATCTGGTCCTGCAGATAGAAAGAAAGCTGCTGGTACTTCATGTTCGCCAGGAACTGGGAACCGTCCCCGGTGTTGGAATAAGTGACACCGAAGGCAGCCGGAGCTCTGTTGTTCACAAAATCATCCCAGGAGGAATAGACATAATAACCGCTTCCCGCCTGCATGAATCCGTTCACTGCCTTATTGGACTCAAACTGGATACCGCCCATAAAGTTATGGATACCGCTGGAGAAATTGAACTCATCGGTAATGACAAAAGTCTTCACCTGGCGCAAGTTCCCTTCTGTAAAGGGGTCCGGACCGAATGAGGTGTACAACGAGCCTTGGTCAAGGATGTCCACCGTAGGGAATGATCCCCCTTCGTATGTACGCGGTTCGTTCTGATAAGAATAAGTGAAACGCAGGGCGTTATTGATAGCCCCCCACTTTGAGTTCCATTCGGAAGCGATGGAGGTGAAGTTCTGTTCCTGCATATAGCGTGAGCTTTCAAAGTACAGACCGGTGTTTGATGTACGTCCCGAACTGCTCTTGCCCGCGCTGCCGTCTACTCCGCCCGGATAAATGATTGAATCCTTAAACGGGGTGGTGGAAGAGGAAGGGCTGGAGGAATACTTGGAATGGGTATGGGTGAAACGGAAATTAATCTTGTTGTTGTTGTTGATGTTCCAGTCCAGACGGCCCATGATCTTGTAAGAAGGGGTTTCCAGAGAGTATCCCTGATAACGTCCCGGATTGTAGTTGTATTTTTCCGACAGGTATTGGCTGATGTTGTTCATCCCTACGAAGGTACGGTCGCCTACCGTTGTGGTGTTCTCGAACGGACGGTGCACAATGCCGTTGGTGCTCCATTCGTCATTGGCGCCGCTACGCGCTATGCCCGACGGGCCTGCCTGCACATTATCCTGATATTCGCCGTTCACGAAGAAGAACAATTTGTTTTTAATGATCGCACCTCCCAGAGAAGCTCCGTAGGTGGTGCTGTGGTCACGGTTGCGGGTCAGTTCATAGTCCTCTACCTTGTTTCCGGTGAGGTGGGTATTGGAAGTGTACATATAGGCTGTACCTTTGAACTCATTCGTACCACTCTTTGTCACGGCGTTGATGGCACCTCCTGTAAATCCGCTCTGACGGACATCAAAGGGGGTGGTGGAAACGGAAATCTGTTCCAAAGCATCCAGAGAGATAGGCGAACCGCCTGCCGGCAAGTTCGAGCCGATACCGAAGGCATTGTTGAAAGCGGCTCCGTCCACAGTGACATAAGACTGGCGGTAGTTACCTCCACCCACTGAGAAACCGCTACCGATATTGGCTCCCTGAGGGGTCAGACGCATGATATCGTTCATGCTGCGGCTCACTGTAGGCACTTCCGACATTCTGGCCGCATCGACATTGGTTACCGCTCCGGCGCGGTCTGATTTCATGTTGCTGCTTTTGGAAGCGGTAATTACCACTTCATCCAATAATTCGGTAGATTCCTTCAAGTTCGCATCCAATACGTAATTCTCTCCCAACTGGAGGTTGATGCTCTTGTAAACCACTGATTGATAACCTACATAAGAAACTTCTACTTTGTAAGGGCCGCCGGCACGCATGCCCTGGATGGAATAACGGCCGTCCACATTGGTAATGGCCCCATAATGGGTGCCGGACGGTTCGTGAATAGCCTGAATCGTTGCGCCGATAATGGCTTCATTGCTTTGATCAACCACCTTACCACTCATTGACGAAGTGGTGACCTGGGCGTTAACAGCAGCAGCGATTACCAACATAACCACCGCAAAAAAAGATCGCATTCTTTTTACCATAAACTTTTTAATTAATTAATATTATAATTAATGTCTTAAAAGACGTTGCAAAGATAGCTAATAGAAACGATATACAAGCTACAAATCGGTTACAATTTACAGTGACTGGTCTGGTTTCTTCCGCTATCCGCGCCCCAGAGAGAGTACACAAAAGAGGGTTCAAAACTTAATTAGAGGTTTTGATTTGAAACTTGAACCTCCTTAAAGGCAAAAAAAAGAGTCGTATCATTACTCAAAACGGAGCTTGATACGACTCTTTCAGGTCTTGTAATTACAATCTGTTACTTTTCGGAATGGTCATTTTAGTTTGGACCTTATCAGGACAGGGAGGCCCCCATCAGTCTTCCATCAGCTTGCGGTAGCGCACCCGTTTCGGCTCCTCATTACCCAGACGCTTCATCTTGTTCTCTTCGTATTCCGAATAAGATCCTTCAAAGAAGAATACCTCGCTGTTTCCTTCGAAAGCCAGGATATGGGTACAGATACGGTCCAGGAACCAACGGTCGTGGCTGATCACCACCGCACAACCTGCAAAATCGTCCAGACCTTCCTCCAGCGCGCGCAGCGTGTTCACGTCAATATCATTGGTAGGCTCGTCCAGCAGCAGCACGTTGCCTTCTTCCTTCAGTGCCATAGCCAGATGCAGGCGGTTGCGCTCACCACCCGAAAGCATTCCGCAAAGTTTCTCCTGATCGGCTCCCGAGAAATTGAAACGGCTGAGGTAAGCACGCGCGTTGATATCCCTGTTGCCCAGACGGATCAGCTCGTTTCCACCGCTGATTACCTGATAAACAGATTTTTCCGGATCAATATCCTTATGCTGCTGGTCTACGTATGCCAGTTTCACGGTCTCTCCTACCTCAAAAGTACCTTTATCTACGGTTTCCAGTCCCATAATCAAGCGGAACAAAGTAGTCTTACCGGCGCCGTTAGGACCGATTACGCCGACAATGCCGTTAGGGGGCAGCATGAAATTCAGGTTATCGAACAACAGCTTGTCACCGTAAGCTTTCGCCACTCCTTTGGCCTCGATCACCTTGTTGCCCAGACGGGGACCGTTCGGAATAAAGATTTCCAGTTTCTCTTCCTTTTCCTTCACATCCTCGTTCAGCAGCTTGTCATAAGAGTTCAGACGGGCCTTTCCTTTCGCCTGACGGGCTTTGGGAGCCATGCGCACCCAGTCCAGCTCGCGTTCCAAGGTCTTGCGGCGTTTGCTTGCCACTTTCTCTTCCATCTCCATACGTTTGGTCTTCTGTTCCAGCCAGCTGGAGTAATTTCCCTTCCAGGGGATTCCTTCGCCACGGTCCAGTTCCAGAATCCATCCGGCTACGTGGTCCAGGAAGTAACGGTCGTGGGTTACGGCAATCACCGTACCTTCATATTGCTGCAAATGCTGTTCCAGCCAGTCGATACTTTCCGCGTCCAAGTGGTTGGTAGGCTCGTCCAGCAACAGGATATCCGGCTTCTGCAACAGCAGGCGGCACAAGGACACACGGCGGCGCTCACCTCCCGAGAGGTTCTTCACCGGCTGGTCTTCGGGCGGACAGCGCAACGCATCCATGGCGCGTTCCAGTTTGCTGTCCAGATTCCATGCGTCCGTAGCGTCAATGCTGTCCTGCAACTCAGCCTGACGGGCAAAGGCAGCATCCATCTTCGCTGGGTCCTCATAGTATTCGGGAAGCCCGAACTTGTTGTTTATTTCTTCGTATTCCGCCAAAGTGTCCACAATGCTCTGCACACCTTCCATCACTACCTCTTTCACTGTCTTTTCATTATCCAGATGCGGTTCCTGTGCCAGATAGCCTACAGAGTAGCCCGGCGAGAACACCACTTCTCCCTGATAACTTTTCTCCAGTCCGGCGATGATTTTCATCAGCGTTGACTTACCTGAACCGTTCAGACCGATGATACCGATCTTAGCACCGTAAAAAAAGGATAGGTAGATGTCTTTCAATACCTGTTTGTTCGCCTGGAAGGCTTTGCTTACGCCTACCATCGAAAAGATAATCTTTTTGTCGTCTGCCATATTCTTTATATTATTAATTTATTTAAGTTGCTATATTTTTACTCCGACAGCTGGATAAACCAACATTTGAAATCATCATCCTACTGTTTTTCCTCCATTTTTCTGTAATACCACGGATGTGTAAAGAACTCATACATCAGCAAAAGAGTGACACAGATACCGATACATATCCAATAAATAGTATCAGGATGACTTTCGGTCCACATATTCTCAAACAGAAAACCACTCAGCATACCTACTTCCCACATCAGCTGATAAGTATTGTTTCCCGTACCCCGTTCGCAATGCATCGGCAGACTAATCATCTTTATAAAAAACCGTGACACGGTAGTACCGATCCCCGTGCCCAGCAATACACCGGCTATATAACTGTTCATCAAGCTGTTGGAAAAAGCAAGCAACAACAGTCCGCCTATCATCGCGGCCTGCCCCAGCTCCACCTCCGAACGGCCGGAAGCATAGGAAAGCACATAACGCAAAAGCAACAGGGAGATGATAAAACCGATCAGGATGCAAATGTAAAACAACTCATTGTAAATGTGCGCTATCAAAATGCCGAAAACAGCGGAAAGCATCATCATATTCAGTGCCGGCCACAGAGTACGAGGCAACAGAAAACGGTCCAACGAGAACCATGAGGTGCGCAGCGGAGCACGGAAAGGGACATCCACCGCCAGAATCAGAAGCAAAGCCAGTGTGCCCAAAGCGACACAAGTATAAACAACATGGTGAAAATTCCAGTAAGGATAAATGTAAATTCCCAACGCAAGACCTGCCACCATTCCAAAACGCCCCACCCACGAAAAGGCGATATTCGCATCCGTGCGGCGGCGTGAGGCGGTGACGTCAATCACCAGCGTGCTACCCGTAGTCATGGTAATGACACTGAACAGCCCCCCCTGGACAGCCCGGACCAAGGCTATGAACCCTACAGTCGCAACGTATGGATACAGCAGGCTGGACGCCACGAACAGAAGCATCGCGACCAGACAAACACTTTTACGCTTGAACGTATCGATAAGATAGCTGTTGAACGCTCCCGGAAGAAACATGGCCAGTCCGAAAACAGCCACAGCCGCTCCTGCTTCCGCATAGCTGCAATACCAGTGCCGCACCATCCATAAAGGCAGTGCGGGAAGCATCATGTATAGCGAGGCATAAAGCAAAAAGTTCGAAAGGGATAGCAGCACCATATTCCCGGTCCACAGTTTTGCTTTCTCATACGGAAAGAAGAAGTCATCATACATATCAGCAGAAACTTTGTTAATATTGTTCGTCTTCGTTAGGAAAATCACCTTTTTTCACATCATCCACGTATTGCTGTATAGCTCCTGTCATAACAGTATGCAAATCGGCATAACGACGGAGGAAACGGGGACTGAAACCGTTGGTCATACCTAGCATGTCGGATACAACCAGCACCTGTCCGTCCACAGCGCCTCCGGCTCCGATGCCGATAACGGGGATAGTCAGTTCCTTGGCCACACGTTCCGCCAATGATGCGGGGATTTTTTCGAGCACCAACGCAAAACATCCCGCCTCTTCCAGCAGATGCGCGTCACTCAGCAGCTTTTCGGCCTCTTCCTCGTCCTTGGCACGTACAGTATAAGTTCCGTATTTATTGATAGACTGCGGCATCAGTCCCAAATGTCCCATGATGGGAATACCCGCAGCGATGATTTTCTTTATCGCATCAATGATTTCTACGCCACCTTCCAGCTTCAATGCATCGGCATGTGTGATCTTCATCACTTTGATCGCATTGGTCACCGCTTCGTACTCGGAAGTCTGGTAAGTACCGAAAGGCAAATCGACCACAACGAGCGCGCGTTTCACTCCACGAACCACGGATTTCCCGTGATAAATCATCTGGTCAAGGGTGATGGGAAGTGTGGTCACATTCCCCGCCATGACATTCGAAGCGGAGTCTCCTACCTGTATGACGTCGATGCCTGCGCCGTCTACAATCTGCGCTGTCGTGTAATCATACGAAGTAAGCATAGAAATCTTCTCGCCTCTCTGCTTCATTTCCACCAAACGGTGTGTCGTTACTTTGCGTGTATCGCCTGAAATATATCCTGCCATATTTACTTTAATTTATAAAAAACGGCTGCAAAGGTAGATGTTTTAGTTGACATTACCTCATTATATCCTTCATTTTTTCGAAACTAAATCCATTAAAGTCCTGAATAACAGCCTTTGCCTTATCGCGTATCTGCTCTTCAGGGTTGGTAGTAGCCAATCCTATCACGGTCATTCCTGCCCGATTTCCTGCCTCAAGCCCGTGAAATGAATCCTCGAAAACCACACAGTTCTCGGGCACGGTATCAAAGACTGTGGCTCCTAATAAGAAACATTCGGGGTCTGGTTTGGAACGAGTGAACATTTCGGCTGTGAGGATACGGTCCACACTTTGTTTCAGTTCCGGATGTGCTTTATATGCGTTGTTCATCTTCATTTCATTTGAGCTTGTGACTATCGCTATCTTTACCCCGTTGGCTCTCAGCTCCTTCATAAAGCCCTCTACGCCCGGGATATAATTAAATAACATATTTTCTTCAAATTTGTTCAAATCTTCTGTAATTTCACGCTGAACGTCTTCCATTCCAGCGAAATATTTGTTATAAATTTGTGTCAATGTCTGCCCTTTTATCATCCGGCCGAACTCGGGTATCTCAGGATGGTATTTCCGTCCTTGTTCATTCCAGAATATACTATACTGAGGTTCCGTATCTACCACCACCCCGTCAAAATCGAATAAAGCTGCAATGCTTTTTGTTGAATTCATATTACTTTTAGTTTGATTTAACGCCGCAAAGGTCTGAATAATCCTCCATATTCCTAACTTTGCAAAGCTTAAAAATAATAAAAACGCGAATGAAAGAAAACAACCCGCACATACTGGGTACAGAAAAGGTAGGAAAGCTGCTTTTAGAGTACTCTATCCCTGCTATCATCGGAATGACACTGACGTCACTGTATAATATTATTGATAGCGTATTTATCGGGCACGGTGTGGGGGCCATGGCTATCTCGGGACTGGCTATCTCCTTTCCGCTGATGAACCTGCTGGTGGCATTCTGCACATTGGTCGGAGTGGGTGGGGCTACCATATCGTCCATCCGTCTGGGACAGAAGGATACGGACGGCGCCGAGAAGGTGCTGGGAAACGTAACGGTGCTCTGTGTGATAAATTCTATTTTCTACGGAGGCATCACCTTGCTGTTTCTAGACCAGATTCTGTTCTTCTTCGGGGCAAGCCATGACACGTTGCCATACGCCCGCGACTTTATGCAGATTATATTAATAGGAAGTCCTGTCACCTATGTAATGATCGGACTGAATAATATCATGCGTGCCACCGGTTATCCCCGAAAGGCGATGCTGTCCTCCATGCTGACAGTGGGATGCAACATTATTCTGGCTCCTGTCTTTATTTTCTGGCTCGGTTGGGGAATCCGCGGAGCAGCCACGGCAACCATCCTTTCACAGTTTGCCGGCATGATATGGGTGCTGAGCCATTTCATGCAGGAAAAAAGTTATATCCGTTTCAAGAAAGGGATATTCAAATTAAGGAAACGGATCGTAGAGAATATTTTCAGTATCGGCATGTCGCCGTTCCTGATGAATGTCTGCGCTTCGGCCATTGTCATTATATTCAACAAGAGCCTGCTGCTCTACGGGGGCGATCTGGCTATCGGAGCATACGGCATATTAAACCGTCTGCTGATGTTGTTTGTAATGGTTATCATGGGACTGACTATGGGGATGCAACCGATTGTGGGCTATAATCATGGGGCACACAAATTCGGCCGGGTGAAGCAGACGTTGAAATATTGCATGATTGCAGGGGGGTGCATCACTTCGCTGGGATTTGTTTTCAGCGAACTTTTCCCTAATTTGGTTGTTAATATGTTTACAGACGATAAAGAACTTACAGCATTGGCACGCACTGGGTTGCAAATCGGAGTCCTGATGTTTCCTTTCGTGGGAATACAAATTGTGATTTCCAGTTTCTTCCAATCTATCGGGAAAGCGAAAATTTCTATCTTCCTCTCCTTGTCCCGCCAACTGTTGTATTTATTGCCCTGCCTGCTGTTGCTGCCTCATTGGTGGGGACTGAACGGCATTTGGCTCAGTATGCCTGTATCTGATCTTTTAGCATTTATCACAGCCTGCCTGATGCTGGCACATCATATTAAAAAACTAAACAAGATCACAGAAGTATGATATTTAATGCAGAAAACATTCTCTTGATAGGTTCTATCCTATTGTTCGTAAGTATTGTAGTGAGCAAGACCGGCTATCGGTTCGGAATCCCTACGTTACTTGTTTTTTTATTGGTCGGCATGCTGTTCGGAAGCGACGGCCTGGGACTCCAATTCCATGATGCGGGCGAGGCACAGTTCATCGGCATGATGGCCCTTAGCATCATTCTGTTCTCAGGGGGTATGGATACCAAATATTCGGATATCAAGCCTGTATTGCCACAAGGCATACTGCTTTCCACCTTCGGCGTGTTGCTTACTACTATTTTCACCGGATTCTTTATTTATTGGATTTCCGGGTTCTCGAATGTCAGCATTACCATGTCCCTGATGACGGCCATGTTGCTGGCGGCTACCATGTCCTCTACGGACTCTGCTTCCGTGTTCAATATCCTGCGCTCGCAAAGCATGAACCTGAAACATAACCTCCGCCCGATGCTGGAACTGGAAAGCGGAAGTAATGACCCTATGGCGTATATGCTTACTATCGTCCTGATACAATTTATCACATCGGCAGGCATGGGGGCAGACGATATTCTGATTTCATTCCTGATTCAGTTTGCTGTGGGTGGCGCCTCAGGATTCCTGCTGGGAAAACTGGCGGTAGTAATCATCAACAAGATTGACTTGAAGAACCAGTCGCTCTATCCTATCTTGCTGCTGAGCTTTATTTTCTTCACATTCACCATGACCGACCTGTGTAAAGGAAACGGCTATCTGGCTGTCTATATAGCAGGAATGATGGTGGGTAACGCACGCATTGTAAACCGTAAGGAGATCGCTACTTTTATGAACGGCATGACCTGGCTCTTCCAAATTATCATGTTCCTGAGCCTGGGATTGCTGGTGAATCCCCATGAAATGTTGTCCATCGCCATACCGGCAACCTTGATCGGCATTTTCATGATTGTACTCGCCCGCCCGCTCAGTGTCCTGCTCTGTCTTCTTCCCTTTAAAAAGATGAACATCAGCTCACGGCTGTTTATTTCCTGGGTGGGATTACGCGGAGCAGTACCTATCATATTCGCCACTTATCCGGTAGTGGCTGATGTGCCGGGATCTACCCAGATTTTCAATATCGTATTTTTCATTACCATATTGTCTTTAGTGGTTCAAGGAACGACCATTTCATGGATGGCCAAATTACTCCATCTGGATACACCACTGGAAAAAACAGGAAATGATTTCGGAGTAGAGATACCGGAGGAAATCAATACAGACCTCCGCGATATCGTACTGACGGAGGAAATGCTGGCAAAGGGAGACAGGCTGATGGATATGAATCTGCCTAAAGGTATGCTGGTGATGCTGGTAAAAAGGGGGAACGAATTCATGATCCCCAATGGCTCTCTGCAACTGCATGCCGGTGACAAACTGCTGATTATCTCGGAAAGCAAAACGAAATAAAAAATTTGCCCATGTGCCCACGTGCTGCGCTATGGTCCCGCATGGCAATTGGCACATGGGCAAATTCGCACATTATTCAACTGAGCAACAGCATGATATTCAATGCGGAGACAATCACCGCAATGGTATAAAGCACGAATGAACTCCACCGGGAGTTGGCATATTTGCCCATCACCCGTTTGGAAGAGGTCAGTCCTACTTGCAGGAACACCGTGAAAGGCAGCTGGATACTCAGAATCATCTGAGAGATGATAAGTCCGTAAAAGGGATTCTCAATAAAGAAAATAAGAACCAATGCTATCCCCAAAGAAATCAAAATACCTACCTTGGAGTGAATATCCTTGATATGATAAGATTCACCGAAAATACCCGCAAAGATAGAACCTGCCGCCATGCCACTGGTTATGGTGGAGGAAATCCCCGCCATCAGCAATGCCAGGGCAAAAATGATTCCGGCATGGCTGCCCAGCAATGGGTCAAGCAACGACTTCGCCTGCTGCAACTCTTCCACCGGAGTCCGGGTACGGAAGAAAGTAGCGGCTGCCAGTAAGATCATGACACTATTGATGGCCCATCCTACAATCATGGAGAACAAAGTATCTTAGAATTCATATTTCAATACTTTACGAATGGAGCTCTCGTCCTGCTTGTTGTACTCGTGGCTCTGTATCACCTCTGAATGCAAGAAAAGATTATGCGGCATAACCACTGCCCCAAGCACACTCATGATAATCAGCATACTGCCTTGGGGTATGTCGGGAACCACCCAGGAACGGACCGCCACAGGCCAGTCAATATCTACCAAAAACAACTCATACAGAAACGAAAGGCCGATTACGGATACAAAAGCAATGATGGCTCTTTCTATCTTTTTATATGAATTGGAAAAAAGCATAATGACGACAAACATCGTAGTAAGAACAGATCCCCAGGCTATGGGAATTCCTAAAAGCATCTGCAAGGCAATGGCTCCTCCCAATATCTCCGCCAGCGAAGTGGATATGGAGGCCAGTACCGCGCTGCCCAAAATGGGACGGGATATCCACTTGGGACAATACTGCGTGGCTGCTTCACTCAGGCACAATCCCGTCACAATGCCCAGGTGGGCCACATTGTGCTGCAACACAATCAACATAATGGTAGACAGGGTCACCACCCACAACAACGCGTAACCAAATTCGGAACCGGCTGCAAAATTCGAGGCCCAGTTTCCCGGATCAATAAAACCTACAGTAACCAGTAATCCGGGACCAATATATTTAAAGAAATCAAGACCACCCAGATAACGCTTGTGGTCCGTACGTTTTAATTCATCTATAATGCGAGACATGTTTTACTTTTTTTGTTTGCACAAACTTACTAATAAAAAACAAAAATCCATTTGCTTTGTTCAAACTTATAGTTTACTTTCGCTTCAAAATACCGATTTATAATGAAAAGAGAAACAGTTATAATAGCGGCCCTAGGCATCCTTACTTTGGCAGGATGTAATAATAACCACCGTTCACAAGTCCGTAAATTCAAACAGACAGCCGAAAAGACCAACCGGTCCTGCCCCACACGTATGAACGAAACGATTACACTGGACAGCACCCGTTATAATGAGAAAGATAATAGTGTGAGCTATTTCTACAGTGTTACAGGAGAACTGGACAACGCCACTTATATGAACACCCATTATGCCGCCTTTAAACAAGCCCTGCAGAATGCAGTAGACAACTCGGTGGAAATGGAAGAATACCGGAAATTCGGTACTTCCATCCGCTATATCTATTATTCGGGATCAAGTAAAAAGCAACTGGCTGCATTCTCCTTCAATTCCCCCAAATAGATTCCGTTTCAGCCCATCCGGATGCATGATACCACGCTATGGAAGACTTGAAATAATTGTTCCAAAGCAAATATTTGGGAGTGGTGAATGAATTGGGGATATACATACCCATTCCACTGTAGTTATCTCCATCTATTCTGTACAAGGATGAGGTGGGATCATGAGTATAATCTGTATAAATGACCGTCTTCTTTAATTGTTGCGTAAAATCGTCTGGAGCCATTCCTCCACACAATTTTTCAATAAACTGTAACATATCATAGGCATATCCTTTGAAGTTGCTGCTGCCTTTGCCATATTGCTGCAAATCAGCTGTATCCACGTTCTTCAGGCTATCCTGATTGGACAAAATCACACTTCTGACCGCTTCCGCCAGGCCTTCCATCTGATTGCAATCCACTGCCGAAATGGTTCCCCAACCATTATAGTTATAATAATCTATATAATCTTTACAGATTGGCTTCAAATACTCCTTGATCGCATTTTCATACAAATAAGGCATCACACTTGCATAAGGAAATCCGGCTGCCGGTATATCAAGTACAGAAGCGATGCAATATTTGGCAGCATCCTTCAGCTCATAATACACTTCGGCACACCCCATCATACACGCATCAAACAAGACAAAATCAAACTTTTGAGGATTTACCGTACGCAGCACTTCCGCCAATTCCGGTATCAACGCTGTGTCACTGGAATACCGGCCGCCATCTTGACCTATAGAACGGGTGCCGGTAATAGTGGGCAACCATCCTGAACCGTGAGAACCAAAGATTATTCCATAACTTTCCGACGGATAAACACTCATCATATCACCTATCACTGTCTGCATGACGGTTTTCTCCGTCGATGTCTGAGGGGAATATTTTTTTCTGATATTGCCAATACTTATCAAGTCGTGAACCGACATGTCCTGATCCGCGATCATCGCATTGACCGCTTCTTTGGACATACTGTTGATCCTCCCTTGACCATTAGTCACATATTCAACGATACAAGGCTCCGGCCAACTGATATCCGAAGCCTCACCATCCCAATATACCAACAAAGCAGCCGAATCCTTCATAGCCTGAAGCCCCTGCATCATCGTCCGAATATTATTACGCAAATTGGAATTCAAGCTGTTATCCGCCCAAAAGAAAGCCAGGACCGTTCTTCCGGCATGTTGCTGAGGAATCACGATTGTTTCCTTCTCGCAAGAGAAGAAAAAGCAGGCTGTTAAAAATATAAATAGAATCTTTTTCATAAGAAAAGGATCACTCTTCCGGTTTCTTGAACTTGAATGCATTGGGGTTCACTTCGCGAATCAGCAAGGTCTTTCCTTTTTGATACTTGATTTTCATCTTATTGATGGTCTTCTGCAGTTTCTTTCTGCTGTTCGAGAAATAAACAAAGCAAGTGCGGTTCGTCAGCCCTTCCTCGTTTTCCAAATAATTTTTCAGCTGATAACTGTATTGTGAGCGCTCCGGCAACATCTTATTCTTATCCAGCCTTACACTGTCCAGCAATTGGATTTCCGTGAAATAAACCAATGAATCTGTAAACGATGCGGATACACCTACTATATAAACGGATTTACCTTTACTTCCTTTCAATGAGAATGCCGAGCATACCATCAGTACCAATAATAAAGAGCACAGAATCTTTATGGATTTCATAATTCTAATTTTATAATTTTATTAGAGGACAAAAATAGTTATTTACGGACAAATACGAAAAAGTAATAGATTAATTAACTATAATAATTTGCTGATGTGCCCATTACCATGTGGCACATAGCGCAGCCAATGGGCATTATTGGTATATTATGAACAAAAGCACAAGACGGGAGTAACCTTCCATCTTGTGCTTTGTTTTCTTTTCGGAAACCGAATCTTTCTTACCCTAAATAAGACTTAAGCAGCTTGCTACGCGAATTTTGTCTCAATCTTCTAATGGCTTTCTCTTTAATCTGGCGTACGCGCTCACGAGTGAGGCCGAATTTATCGCCGATTTCTTCCAACGTCATTTCCTGCGTATTAATACCGAAAAACATCTGGATAATATCCTTCTCCCTTTCGGTCAGCGTAGAGAGTGCTCTATCAATTTCCCTCGCAAGTGACTCATTAACCAAGGAACGGTCTGCCATAGGCGAGTCGTCGTTCACAAGCACATCCAACAAACTGTTGTCTTCTCCTTCCACAAAAGGAGCGTCTACAGAAATGTGGCGTCCTGAAACCTTCAACGTGTCCGAGATTTTGTCTACAGGTATTTCCAGTTCATCGGCCAGTTCTTCCGGAGAAGGACGACGCTCGTTTTCCTGTTCGAATTTAGAGAAGGCTTTGCTGATCTTGTTCAACGAGCCTACCTGATTCAACGGCAAACGGACAATACGTGACTGTTCTGCCAATGCCTGGAGAATAGACTGACGAATCCACCATACGGCGTAACTGATAAACTTGAAGCCTCGGGTCTCATCGAACTTTTCAGCTGCTTTAATCAATCCCAGGTTGCCTTCATTAATCAAGTCAGGAAGACTTAACCCCTGATTTTGATACTGCTTGGCTACAGACACGACGAAACGCAAGTTGGCACGTGTCAGTTTTTCCAATGCTACCCGGTCGCCTTTACGGATACGCTGAGCGAGCTCTACCTCTTCCTCTACAGTAATCAGGTCTTCACGGCCTATTTCCTGTAAATACTTATCCAGAGATGCGCTCTCTCGGTTAGTGATACTTTTGGTAATCTTTAATTGTCTCATTCTCTATAAAACAAATTTGGGATGCAAATTTACAACATTAAATGGAATACATCCATTTTTGTTTGAAAAATATTAGCTAATAAATCAAAAAAGACTATCTTTGTCCTTCTTTTCCTAAATATTTTGCGAAAATAGGGTTATATCTTTCTCTTTATTGATCTTATCAGCTTACTTAATAGAGATTATTCCATGATATAGCGTAAGGATGGATCCTGTCAACAGCTCTTATCTTATCGTGAAACAGAATTGATTTATGTCCTCCGTTTTCCGGCCGGACGAGAACGCAAACACCTATGACGCAAATTAATAGTTACACGACTCTACTATCGGATAAAAACATACTAAAAATCAAACTTGTGTTCCCATCATCCCCGAAATTCCGTTTACAATGCTTCTTTCCAGCATATCAATCCTGTTTGACTATAAAATCAGGATGCACGGAAGTGTCCCTTACCGTGCATCCTCTAAACTTTACCTATTGAAACTTTCTACCTTAAAAATATCCTTATTCCTGTATCAAATCTACTGCATAGTTCGCACGTTTACCTGACGGGAACATACCGCTCAAGAACAATACCTGATCCGGTGACTGGGTAGCAGCTTTCAGCACATCTTCCAAATCATTTACTGATTTGACAGGTTGTCCATTTGCCTTCAGGATGATGAAGCCTTTACGGATACCGGCAGCTTTCATTTTACCGTCTGTCACACCTGTGACTTCCACACCATATCCCAAGTTCAATTGTCTCTTCAATTCCTGAGGAACTTCACGGAACGCTGCGCCCAAGATATCCATGCCCGCACTCTTCACCACTTTCGTTGTTCCCTGTGCATTTTTCAAAGTCATCTCGATATCCTTTTCTTTCTTGTCACGCAACACCTTGACGGTTACTTTGTCACCCGGACGGTGTTTAGCCAACCCTTCCTGCAACTCTGCAAAGTTCTTCACACGTTTTCCGTCAATACCGATAATGACATCGTCCACTTCCAAGTTACCAGCCGCAGAACATCCATCAATCACCTCAGCTATCAGCACACCATCGGTAGCACCCAGTTCCTTCACTTTCTTCTTGATTTCTTCCGGCATCATCTGCTGGTCATCATTAATCGGAGTACCCTTGATACCCAATACCGCACGCTGAACGGTTCCGTATTCTTTCAAATCGGCTATTACCTTTTTCATAATACTGGTAGGGATGGCAAAACCGTATCCGGAATAAGCTCCTGTCGGTGAATAAAGCACCGAGTTGATACCTACCAACTCTCCTTTTGCATTGACCAATGCCCCACCACTGTTACCTTGGTTAATAGCTGCATCCGTCTGGATGAATGACTCCACACCTTGATTATATACGCCCAAAGAACGTGCCTTGGCACTCACAATACCGGCGGTTACTGTAGATGTCATATTAAACGGATTACCTACAGCCAATACCCACTCGCCCACTTTCAAAGCCTCCGAATCGCCTACGGGAATAGTGGGAAGTTCATCCGCTTCAATTTTAACCAACGCTAAATCCGTGCTGGGATCTGTGCCGATTACACGTCCTTTATATTCACGTCCGTCATTCAGTTTGACACTGATCACATCAGCATTATCAATTACATGGTTATTCGTTACAATATATCCATCTTTCGAGATGATCACTCCGGAACCGAATCCCACTCTTTCAGGAGTCTGCACCTGACGCTGCTGACCGCCGCCTCTGCCATTCCCAAAAATATCACCAAAGAAATCATAGAACGGATCACGAACGGTAACTGTCTGAGTTTTTGATTCTTGAGTTGACTTTATATGAACTACTGCATGCACTGAATTTTCCGCTGCCTGAGTCAAATCCACCGGTTGCATTTGGGTGGCGTCCAGCGCGGCAAGTCTTGTATTCGGATTTTGTTGGAACACATCATTAAAGGCCACGCTTTTGTTTGGCTCGGGTTTCAACATAGAATAAGTCGTTACTCCTGCTACACCTGCGCTGACTGCTACAATTGCTGCTGCGCCTAGTACCATTTTAGTTGCTTGTTTCATAACTTAATATCTATTAATTTGTTAATTTCAAGTTTGGTTTAACATTTCTGACGCTAATGTAATGACAAATATTGTACGGTTGTACCGTTTGTCAGAGATTTTTTTCCTCTTTTAACACAGATAGATAAGCACTTAACAGGGGTTAACCGCAGAATCTGCCAAATTTGCATTCATTATCAATAGCTGACAGACAGCAAGATGACACAGGATACAACTTGCCTCATAGATAGTTATGTCTTGCAGGAAATACTTGCCTCCCGCTGGAATACATCCATATACACCCCTATAAAAGGGCATGTCCGTGACCGGTCTTTCTAACTTTACTTTTTCAACTGGTTCAATACCCTTCTCGCACTATCCGAAAGAACAACAACAGCTCCTGCCAAAATAGCAGTATCTTTAATGACCAGACGGCCGGCGCCCGTCAGCAGAGGGAACCCCTGTTCGCCACTTCCCAAATCGGGGACCCACACCTCAGGCGTTGTCACAAGGAAAGACAAAGTGCCCAGTGTCATGACAATAGCCAGTCCGGCCCCTACCAAACCGATTTTCGGAGAGAAGATACCTAAAAACGTCAAGATACCGATTCCCATAATCAAAATACCCAATCCATGAGAAAACCCATAAGTATTGTTCTCTTCATGCCACTGGTGCTTCGCTTCATCGAATTCGCCTTCTTTCAGCTTATATTCTTTATATTCAGGAGCGTCCTTGGTATAAAAGAAACTCATAAAGGGACTGTTCGCCACAAAAGGCACAATTCCTTCGGCTTCATAATTCCAGAATTTCAGACCGCCAATCCATACAAAAATTACAAGGATTGCCACACGGATAAGATTGATACCCAGTTTTTGGGCAGATGCTGCTATTGTTAAAAACGCAACAAACAGAGATTTTAATTTTGTCATCATTGCTTTCATTATTAAAAGATTTAACTTCCTGGTGCAAAGGTCGGCAGTTTTCCCTCTCCAGTAAATGGCAATTCCCCCATATAGGTTGGCAATTATTCCCGTTTCTCTCTTTTCCGGTATTCCGAAAGGCTCTCCTTGTTCATTTTCTTAAAGAACCGGCTAAATGTAGCCAAATCCTCAAATCCCAGAATCTCACTGATTTCCTTCGCACTCTTGCCCGTATAAAGCAACAGGCGCTTGGCTTCCGCATCCACGCGTTCATGAATGACACGCAAAGGAGAAGAAAGCCTGTAAAGGGAAAAGAGATTGGAAATGGTCTTGGGAGAACGACACAACATATCAGCATAATCCTGCACTTGCTTCTTCTCCTTAAAATGACTGTCAACCAGCACATAAAACTGACGAATCACATCAAACGTGTTCTCACGCCCCGGGTCTACATCAAACATTTCACGGGCTATGCGGGTACAAGTGATAATGAAACGTTTCAGAATAATACGCAACATTTCTTCCTGCAAGTTGTCTTGTATTTCACACTCCCCTCTGAAAATATCGACAATACTGTCAAGACGGGCCGACTGGGAAGGCGAAAGCTTCAAACGCATGACACGGGAAGAACCGTTAAACAGGAATCCGTTACAAGACACCTCGCTGTCATGCCCGTAAATACAATAAAAGTTACTATTGAATAAAAAAGTGAGGTATTCACCGTCCACTCCCCTTATCTGCACATGATGCAAAGGAGTGAGCGAAATCATTTCCTCTTTTTCCAGATGCATCACCACATGATCCACTTCCACATCCAGCGTTCCATGCCGCACCCATATAAATTTATAAAGACTCCCGTCACGTTGCAAAAAGGAGTTTTCATGGAAACAGGAAGTCATTGCTATATTTCCATTCAATTTAGTACTTAAGTGATATTCCATAACTACCTTAAAATAAGATGAGGGGATAAATATAAAGCTATCTCTTCAGATATAAAAGAGATAACGCAAAAGATATTTCTCATCCTCCCTCTTTTCCTGCCTTTCACCGGCATTTTAAATCATTGCCATATAAGTTGGCCAAAGTTCCCGTTTAAAATGTTCACACCTGGACATACAGGAAGTTCCCCACTTCAGTGCGTTTCTTTTAATATTTGTTAAACATTTATTTTTCTTCGTCCACTCCCTGATTTAATAGTACATTTGTTTCATCACAAGCATCAGAGCGATATATTTAAAGAAGAGTAGAAAACAATAATGGATAAAAATCGTAGGAGAATCCGTATAGGCTATATTCAATGGCTGCTGATATATACCTATATATGTACCATCTTCTCATTCACCTGTGAAGCTGCCAATGCACAGGATCGTACCGGGAACGAAGAATATGTGCTGATTTTAAACAGCTATAACGAATCTTCTCCATGGAGCAACAGCATTACCACCCCCATTGTCCATAAACTAGCCGGAACCAAAAATATAGACGCCTACATAGAACATCTGAATTTATTCATGGTAGGCGATTCTGCTAAAATAGAAAAGTTTTCAGAAACACTTTCCTCAAGATATGGCTCCACCCCTCCCCGTCTATTGGTATTTGTAGGAAGCATGAGTCTGATTTTCAGAGAAGAGATACAAGCTTTATGGGGTACCGTACCTACTATTGTCTGCGGGGCAGACCCCTATGTGTATCCTGAAATATTCTACAGGCAGAGAGATACAGTCACTCCCAAAGAAAAGACACACATGAGCGAACTGGCCCAAGAATACAATTTCACCTACATGCATACCCCTATCTATCTGGAAGAAAGTGTGGAACTGATGCTGCAAATGATTCCCGGCATGAAAAGACTCATCTTTTTGGGAGACGGGATTTATCCCAATCCCGAATATGACCAACGACTGCGGGAATTGATCCAAACAAAATATCCGCAACTGGAATATAAATACATCTCTTCACGCACCAATACTCTGCACCAGTTATATAATGCTGTACGTAAGGCAGACAAGACTACAGGCATTCTGGTATCCACTTGGTTCACCGAATCCTTCACCTCGGACAGCTTTCTGATAAACGCTTACAGAAGCATTTCCAGCATCTCCGCCCCTCTTTTCACCATCCGCTATGCAGGTATGGACGACGGAGGTATGGTAGGAGGATACATGTACAATGAACAAGCCTTCACCAAGCAATTATTGAAAACAATTGACGACATCCTCGGTGGAAAAAGAGCCAGTGACATTCCTTTCTATGAGCCTCAGGAAGCACACCCCACCTTCAACTATACCAGACTCATAAATAAAGGGCTCGACCCCAAGCGATGCCCCGATGACACCATTTTCTATGACAAGCCTGTCCACTTTCTGAACAAATACAAATGGTTTATCCTGATTGTGCTCATGGCCTTCGCACTGATGGCTGTAACACAACAAAAACGCATTCAGATGCTGAAAGTCCTGAGACGAGCCCAACAAAATGAAATAGAAACAAACGCACAATATATCAACCTGGTGGATAATATGCCGATTCTTTACATGAAGGAACAAGTAATATGGGATAAAGAAGGAAATATTATAGACAGCATTTATCAGGATGTCAACCGTTATTTCGAACGATGTTTTTTTAAAAATTCCGATATAATAGGGAAAAGGGCCTCCGAAATCTTTCCCGAATCTTTACCGGAATTCACCCATTTCATGAGTATCACCTTGAAAGAAAAGAAATCGATCACATTCCCATATTATTTTAAAACCGTCAACACCTTCTATGATGTTGTCCTGAATTGCTCCACTGAACCGGATATGGTCGATGTGTTCTGCATGGACAGCACCGAGTTGCACAATGCACAGCAAATGCTAAGCGCCACGAACCATAAACTTTCCATGGCACTGGAAGTAGCCAACATTGTACCTTGGAAATGGAACTTGAAAGACCATACCATCTTGTGCGACCTTAACCGCCCCATTGCCATGGCAGCCATGCCGGGCAGCATCAGCGAAGATCAGTTGAGCGTATCGGACAAACAATATTTCGCCAAAATTATCAAAGAAGACCGTCCACGCGTGATACAGGCCTACCGCGACCTGGCAGACGGAAAAATAGAGAAAGTGAAAGAAGAGTACCGTGTACTGGCCAATGATGGAAAACATTGGAAAATAGACTGGGTAGAAGCACAAGCAGCCGTAGAAACAAGAGACAAAAACGGAAAGCCGCTGACTTTAGTCGGTTCCTCACTGATTATCAACGAACGGAAAACAATGGAAAACGAACTGCTTTCAGCCAAGGACCGCGCGGAAGAATCCAACCGGCTGAAGTCCGCTTTCCTTGCCAATATGAGCCACGAAATACGCACTCCGCTAAATGCTATCATCGGTTTCTCAAACATCCTTGCTACTGCAGAAGAGGAACAGGAAAAGCAGGAATATATCAATATCATTGAAAGTAACAATACGTTACTGCTGCAATTAATCAGCGACATACTGGACTTATCAAAAATAGAGGCCGGCACACTGGATTTCAGTTATTCCAACGTGGAACTGAATGATATCCTTTCCGAAATAGAAAGCGTGGTCCGTTACCGGACGGAAACCAGCGGCATTCAACTGATTGCACACAAAGGACTCCCCTCTTGCCCCATAAAGACAGAAAAGAACCGCCTGATGCAAGTTTTGAATAATTTGCTGAACAACGCCAGCAAGTTTACCTCACAAGGAAGCATCACCTTCGGCTACGAACTATGCGGCAGAGAACTTTATTTCTATGTTAAAGATACCGGTTGCGGCATTCCAGCCGACAAAGTGAACTCCATATTCGGACGTTTCGTCAAACTGAACTCTTTTGTACAGGGTACAGGACTGGGATTATCCATTTGCCAGACGATTGTAGAGCACATGGGAGGACGCATCGGCGTAGAATCTGAAGAAGGAAAAGGATCCACTTTCTGGTTCACCATTCCCTACCAGCCCGCTGATACGGATAACAAAAAGGAAGACAAACATCAGCCCATCTCCGTGCAGAAAGACAAGCTGACCATTCTGATCGCCGAAGACAATGAGAGTAATTACCGGCTGTTCCAATCTATCTTGAAACGAGAATATAACCTGGTTCATGCTTGGGATGGAAAAGAGGCGGTCAATTTGTATAAGCTCCATAATCCTCAGATAATTCTGATGGATATCAATATGCCGGTGATGGATGGCTATGAGGCCACCCGGGAAATACGAAAGCTATCCTTGGATGTGCCTATCATCGCCGTTACCGCTTTTGCCTATGCCAGTGATGAACAACGGGTTATGGAAAATGGCTTCGACGGCTATATGGCCAAGCCCATCAGCGCCCCACAACTGAGACAACAGATTGCTGCCATATTACAGAAACGCATTATCTTATTATAACCTCCGCTTTTT
>ENA-OQNN01000971-OQNN01000971.1-human-gut-metagenome-genome-assembly--contig:-NODE-971-length-23368-cov-5.801084_pt1 | contig 23368 bp, 10 predicted proteins | sample MGYA00242624_ERZ504870 | MGnify/ENA primary metagenome ERZ504870 (study PRJEB26092, sample SAMD00036379) | human gut metagenome | host: Homo sapiens | study: EMG produced TPA metagenomics assembly of... | reverse complement strand
GTGGGCTTCCTGAAAGACCGCCCGATCGTCCAGTTCCACAGCCTGACGGTGAAGCGGTTCCAGAACACCTATCAGGGCCAGATGGACGTGAAGAAGTACAACGACTATGTTAACAAGGCCTTCTGAGTGCCAAAAGAGGACGGGGCAGCGCCCCGTCCTCTTTTCCTCGAAACCCCCCGGTTTGTTCACAAAATCCTGTTGATTTTCGCGGGAAGGCGTGGTATCATATCCCAAAATTCCGGGGATTCAGACCCGGCTGACGCAGGAGGACGGCATATGAAAGAAGTAAAGCCCCCGAAAAAACCGTTGATCTATTATTACGGCGTCGCCCTGGCGGTGCTGCTGCTGATCAACTTTCTGCTGGTGCCCCTGGTGGCCCGGCACGCGGTGCAGGAGGTGGACTACGGCACCTTCATGACTATGACCGAAAACAAGGAGATCGGCCAGGTGGAGGTGGAGGACAACCAGATCATCTTCACCAACAAGGACGGCAGCAAGGTCTATAAAACCGGGCCCATGAACGACCCGGACCTGACCCAGCGGCTGTATGACGCCGGGGCGGAGTTCACCCGGGACATTGTAGAGGAGACATCGCCTCTGCTGAGCTTTGTGCTGACGTGGATCCTGCCCATCATCATCTTCATCGCCATCGGCCAGCTGATGACCAAGAAGCTGACGGACCGGGCCGGAGGCCCCGGCTCCATGATGTTCGGCGCAGGAAAATCCAACGCCAAGATCTATGTGCAGTCCACCCAGGGCATCCACTTCTCCGACGTGGCCGGTGAGGACGAGGCCAAGGAGAACCTGCAGGAGATCGTCAACTATCTCCATGACCCCGGCAAGTATCAGGAGATCGGAGCCTCCATGCCCAAGGGCATCCTGCTGGTGGGCCCTCCGGGCACCGGCAAGACCATGCTGGCCAAGGCCGTGGCAGGCGAGTCCCAGGTGCCCTTCTTCTCCATCTCCGGCTCGGAGTTTGTGGAGATGTTCGTGGGCATGGGCGCGTCCAAGGTCCGGGACCTGTTCAGCCAGGCCAAGGAGAAGGCCCCCTGCATCGTGTTCATCGACGAGATCGACGCCATCGGCCAGAAGCGCAGCGGCGGCCAGTACGGCGGCAACGATGAGCGGGAGCAGACCCTGAACCAGCTGCTGACGGAGATGGACGGCTTCGACGATAACTCCGGCGTGATCATCCTGGCGGCCACCAACCGCCCGGAGTCCCTGGACCCCGCGCTGACCCGTCCCGGCCGGTTTGACCGCCGGGTGCCGGTGGAGCTGCCGGACCTGAAGGGCCGGGAGGAGATTCTGAAGGTCCACGCCCGGAAGATCAAGCTGGCGGAGAACGTGGACTTTTCCACCGTGGCCCGGATGGCCTCCGGCGCGTCCGGCGCGGAGCTGGCCAACATCGTCAACGAGGCCGCCCTGCGAGCGGTGCGGGACGGCCGGAAGCTGGTGACCCAGGCCGACCTGGAGGAGAGCATCGAGACCGTCATCGCCGGATATCAGAAGAAGAACGCCATTCTCACCGACAAGGAGAAGTGGATCGTATCCTATCACGAGATCGGCCACGCCCTGGTGGCGGCCCGCCAGACCCACTCCGCCCCGGTGCAGAAGATCACCATCATTCCCCGGACCTCCGGTGCGCTGGGCTATACCATGCAGGTGGAGGAGGGCAACCACTATCTGATGAGCCGGGAGGAGATTGAAAACAAGATCGCCACGTTTACCGGCGGCCGTGCCGCCGAGGAGGTGGTGTTCGGCTCCGTCACCACCGGCGCGTCCAACGACATCGAACAGGCCACCAAGCTGGCCCGGGCCATGCTGACCCGGTACGGCATGAGCGACGAATTCGGCATGGTGGCCCTGGAGACCGTCACCAACCAGTATCTGGGCGGCGACGCCTCCCTGGCCTGCTCGCCGGAGACCCAGACCAAAATCGACCGGCTGGTGGTGGAGCTGGTGGAGCGGCAGCACCAGAAGGCATTGCAGATCCTGCGGGACGACCGGCAGAAGCTGGATGAGCTGGCCAGGTTCCTGCACGAAAAGGAGACCATCACCGGCGAGGAGTTCATGAGCATCCTCAACGCGTGAACCTGAAAAAGAGAACGCCCCGGCGGGGGCGTTCTTTTTTTGCCCCCGGGCGCATACGGTGAAGAAAAAACGGGGAGGGGTTTGCCATGAAAAAGCTGCTGGGGGCACTGCCGGTGCTGGTGCTGCTGCTGACGCTGTGTCCGGCCTGGGGGGTGGAGCTGCCGGTGCAGGCGGAGGCGGCGCTGCTGATGGAGAAGGAGACGGGACAGGTGCTCTACGCAAAAAACGAGCACCAGGCCCTGGAACCGGCCAGCGTCACCAAGGTCATGACCCTGCTGCTGGTGATGGAGGCCATCGACCGGGGGACCCTGGCCTATGACGACGTGGTCACCGTCAGCGACTATGCCGCCTCCATGGGCGGCAGCCAGATTTTTCTGTCCCCCGGGGAGCAGATCACCGTGGAGGACCTGCTGAAGGGGGTGTGCGTGTCCAGCGGCAACGACGCCGCCGTGGCCCTGGCGGAAAAAACGGCGGGGGTCACGGAGCTGTTTGTGGAGCAGATGAACAACCGGGCCCGGGAGCTGGGGATGCAGGACACCCATTTCGTCAACTGCACGGGCCTGCCGGCGGAGGGCCACGTCATCAGCGCCTGGGACATCGCGGTGATGTCCCGGGAGCTGATCCGCCGTCACCCGGACATCCGGCGCTTTACCACCATCTGGATGGACACCCTTCGGGACGGACAGTTCCAGCTGTCCAACACCAACAAGCTCATCCGCTTTTATGAGGGGGCCACGGGGCTGAAAACCGGGTCCACGGACTCCGCCAGATACTGCATTTCCGCCACGGCGGAGCGGGAGGGCATGGAGCTGATCGCCGTGGTGCTGAAATCCCCCACCGGCCAGCAGCGGTTCGAGGACGCCAAGACCCTGCTCAACTATGGGTTCTCCACCTATGGCCTGATCCATGCCGCCCCGGAGGAGCCGCTGCCGCCGGTGCCGGTGACATTGGGGACCCGGGATGCGGTGCAGTCTATGGTGGACCCGGCGGAGGGCCTGCTGCTGGCGGAAAAGGCCCGGCTCCAGGGGCTGGAGCAGACGGTAACTCTGCCGGAGTCTGCAGCGGCCCCGGTGCGTCAGGGGGACGTTCTGGGGACCCTGACCGTCACCCAGAACGGCGAAACGCTGCTGGAGGTACCCATCCGGGCGGCGGAGACCGTGGAAAAGCTCACCTTCGGGGAGATGTTCCTGCGCCTGGCCCGGACCATGTGCTTCTGCGGGTGATCCTTGGCGGAAACTGAACAGGAATGATATTGCGGCACAGAGGAAACAACGATACAATAAAATATAAACTCAGGATAAACTCAGGAGGGTAATCATAATGCAAAATATTCTTCGATATCTGACCCCGGAGATCCTGGCCTGGCAGAGCGGCAATATCCGGGAGGTCCGGCCCCTGGGCAGCGTTCTGTGTCTGCCAGACGGGCGGGAGTGGTACGCCTTTGGCTTTACCCGGGATGCGTATTACGGCAGTCTCAGCCTGCTGATGGCGTCCTCCCGGAGGGAGTGCGGAGAATGGGCGCGGGCCAACAGTCCGGCGGCTATCCGCTTCGGCGCGCAGCGGTATCTTATTGATACGACCGGCTATGGGATGTTCAGGGGCAACGACGATCAGCTGTTCCGGCTGCCGCTGCTGCTGCGGGACCGCCCGCCCATGCCGGACTGGCTGAGAAGCACGCCGCTGTCCCGGCTCCTGATGGTGGACGCCCGGGTGGACCGGGCCCCGGAGCACATCCCCGGCGGTCCGGCGGAGCTGCTGCTGCGGGATGGGCGCGGCTGGGACCTGACCGCGCCCCGGGCAGAGCTGCGGACTATGTGATCGGATAGGATTTTCACCGTTTCGACGGGAATCCCCTTGTATTTTCCGGGAAAACGCGGTAAGATACGGTGTGATGAAAAATCCGATTTACACAGGAGGTAATCCCTATGATCCAGGTGGACCTGACCCATATGCGGCGATTTATCGCCCTGCCCTATGAGGCGGCGCTGGCGCCCCGCCTGCGCATCGCCCACAACCACTTGCAGAAGAACGATGGAGCCGGAGGCGACTTCACCGGCTGGGTGCGCCTGCCCCAGGAGTATGACCGGCAGGAGTTCGACCGCATCCAGGCGGCGGCCCGGCGCATTCAGAGCGATTCCCGGGCCCTGGTGGTCATCGGCATCGGCGGCTCCTATCTGGGGGCAAGGGGCGTCATCGAGTGCCTGTGCTCCCCCAACTATAATCTGAAGCGGAAGAACACCCCCAACATCTATTTTGTGGGCAACGGCCTGTCCGACCGGCAGCTGCGGGAGACCATGGAGCTGCTGGAGGGGGTGGACTTCTCCGTGAACGTCATCTCCAAGTCCGGCACCACCACGGAGCCTGCCGTGGCCTTCCGGTTCTTCCGGGAGCTGCTGGAGAAGAAATACGGTCCCGACGGCGCGGCCCGGCGCATTTACGCCACCACCGACCGGCAGAAGGGAGCCCTGAAGTCCCTGGCCGATCAGGCTGGGTACGAGACCTTCGTGGTGCCTGACGACATCGGCGGGCGCTACAGCGTCCTCACCGCCGTGGGCCTGCTGCCCATCGCCGTGGCGGGCATCGACATCCGGGCCCTGATGCAGGGGGCCGCCCGGATGCAGGAGGTCTGCACCGCCGGAGATATGGAGCAGAATCCCGCCTGGCAGTATGCCGGGGCCCGGTACCAGCTCTACCGCGCCGGGAAGAAGATCGAGATCCTGGCCTCCTATGAGCCGTCCTTCCGGTTCATGTCCGAGTGGTGGAAGCAGCTGTACGGCGAGTCCGAGGGCAAGGAGAACAAGGGCCTGTTCCCGGCCAGCGTGGAGTTCACGGCGGACCTGCACTCCATGGGCCAGTATATCCAGCAGGGGGAGCGCCATCTGCTGGAGACAGTGGTGCGCTTCGATCCGGAGGAGCAGGAGAGCACGGTGCCCTTCGACGCCGCCGACGGCGACGGGCTGAACTTCCTGGCGGGCAGGACCATGGACTTTATCCGCACCCAGGCCATGGACGGCACCCTGCTGGCCCACGAGGAGGGCGGCGTGCCCAACATCATCCTGCGGGCCGGGGCTCTGAACGCGGACACCCTGGGCCAACTGATCTATTTCTTTGAATATGCCTGCGGCCTGTCGGGCTATCTGCTGGACGTGAACCCCTTCGACCAGCCGGGGGTGGAGGCGTATAAGAAGAACATGTTCGCCCTGCTGGGCAAGCCCGGCTATGAGGACATGGGCCAGGCCCTGCGGGAAAAGCTGGGCCGGTAAAAAACCGTATATTTTCCCATTGCCATTTCCGTCAAGTTATGGTATGGTATACATATATGCAAAAGGAGTGATCTCTTATGGTTAGATTGATTATGGGCGACAACGGCGCGGGCAAGACCAAGCAGCTCATCGAGCTGGTTCATGCCTCCGTGGCCGAAGAAGGCGGCTGTGTCGTCTGCATCGAGCCCGGCGCGGACATGACCTACGACATCAAGTCCTCTGTGCGCCTGGTCAACGCCGGTGAATACCACTTGGATTCTTTTGAGTGCCTGCGGGGCTTCATCAGCGGTCTGTATGCGGGCAATTACGATATTTCCCACGTCTATGTGGACAACCTGTGTAAGATCGTACATAGCGAGGACTTCGCCGCCGTGGAAAAGTTCCTGCACTGGCTGGACAAGTTCAGCGACGCCAACACCGTGAAGTTCACCGTGACCCTCACCGCCGACGCTTCCGTGGCCACCGAGGGCATGCGCAAGTATCTGTAACCGAATCAAGTAAAAAAATCCGCAGGGCACAGCCTTGCGGATTTTTTATGGAGCGCAGAGAATCAAAGGTTCTATGCAATAGCCCCGGGACGCAATAGCATCCCGGGGCTTGCTGTTACCTTACGGAACCCTTGCGGAAAGGGGTCAGCTCAGGTGCTTTTTCTTGCCCAGCAGCAGGGCGGCGGCAGCCAGCAGGGAAACGGAGGCCGCAGCCAGCCACAGAGCGGTGTGAGCCTCGTCGCCGGTCTTGACGCCGGGATTCTCGGGCTCAGCGGGCTTGTAGTTGGGGTCGGTCTCGCCGCAGTTGGTGCACTTGCCGTCCTTGTAATCGTGGCCGGTAGCGGGGATGACTTCGCCCTTCTTCACGACCTCTTGGCACACGGTGCACACCTCGTCGCCGGTGTAGCCATCCTCGGTGCAGGTGGCCGCCTTGGCGCCTACCAGCTGGGTCTTGTGGCCCGGCGCGGGAATAACCTCGCCCTTCTTCACGGTCTCGCCGCACACGGTGCAGACCTCGTCGCCGGTGTAGCCATCTTCCGTGCAGGTGGCGGCCTTAGCGCCTACCAGCTGGGTCTTGTGGCCCAGAGCGGGGATGACCTCGCCCTTCTTCACGGTCTCGCCGCAGACGGTGCAGACTTCGTCGCCGGTGTAGCCATCTTCCGTGCAGGTGGCGGCCTTGGCGCCTACCAGCTGGGTCTTGTGGCCCAGAGCGGGGATAACCTCACCCTTCTTCACGACCTCCTGGCACACGGTGCACACCTCGTCGCCGGTGTAGCCATCTTCCGTGCAGGTGGCGGCCTTAGCGCCTACCAGCTGGGTCTTGTGACCCAGGGAGGGCAGGGTCTCGGTGCGGGTGTCGGTATAGTTCTTGCCGTCCAGGGTCACGGTGGCGGTATAGGTCCGGACGCCGGTGCTCTCGCAGGAAGCGGGGGTGGTGATCTCGCTGGTAACAGCGGCGGTGACCTCCTCCACATGGCTGGCGTCACGGCTGCAGGTGAAGGTAGCCTTGGCGGACTCGTAGCCGGTCCAGGTCCAGGCGGGCTCGCCATAGTCGTGGCCCAGAGTGCTGATGGTCAGGGCCTCCAGGGTGGTCTCGTTCTTGCCTTCGGCGTCACTGAACAGCTTGCCGCAGACGGAGCACACCCAGTGGGCCTTGACGCCGGTCTCCTCGCAGGTGGCGGGGACCTCAGGTACCGCGGTGAGAGTATGGCCGTCGGCGCAGGGATCGGTGGCGCCGTAGGTCATGGTCACGTTGTCGATGGCGAACATGGCGTCGGTATCGTCATAGCCCCGGTTGGCCTTCTTATAGAAGTGGAAGGCGAACTGGGCATTGTCCGTGCAGAAGGCGGCGGGAACGGCAACGTTGGCCGTGCCCATGAACCAATAACCGCTTACCGGCTCCAGATCGGCTGCGGTCCAGATGGTGGTCCAGGTCTGGCCGCCGTCGGTGGTGGCCTCCACGGTCACGGAGCAGTAGTTGCCGATGACGGACTTGAACAGCAGGTAGTCGAAGTTCAGCGTAGGCGTCTTGCCGGTGAGGTTCACCACCGGGGAGATGAGATACTCATCCTGCAGCTTGTCGCTGCCGCCTGCCATAGGCAGCAGGGGCTTGCGGATGCCGCCCACGCTCCAGCCGCCGCCCCAGGGATCTTCATAGTAATCCATGTCGATGCGGGCCTGCTTGGTGGAATTGAGCTTGGTATTGGTGCCCTGGTACCAGGTATAGGGGCTGTCGCTGCGGGTGGACTGGAGGGTCCAGCCGTGGCCGGGGAAGGTCTCGGACTCGAAGTCGTTGTCGAACTGCACGTCGGAGGCCGTCTTGGTGAACACGGCGGCGATGGTGTGGTTGGCGGTGACATTCTCAAAGGTATAGCTGTCCACCGCGCCCACGCTCTGGCCGTCCACCAGCACGTCGGCGATGGCGTAGCCCTCCTGGGCGGCGATGGCGAAGGTCTGGGACGCGCCCTCCTTCACGGACACCGCACCGGCGGGGGTGATGGAGCCGCCCTCACCGGCGGTGGCGGTGATGGTGTACTTCTGGGCCACGGGGCCGTCCTCCACCGCCATCAGCTTCACGTTGTCGATGGCCAGCTGGCCGGTAGTGTCCTCATTGGGATGGACATAGCGGAAGGCAAACTGGACGCCGTCCACATTGTACTCGGCGGGCACGGGAACCTCTGCGCTGCCGGAAATGATGTAGTTGCTGGCCTGCTGGCCGGTATAGCTGTCTTGGAAATTCCAGATAGCGTTCCACGTCTTTCCGCCGTCGGTAGAAGCTTCCACCGTAGCGGTGAAGGTCTTGTTCTTGATGCCGTACTCGCCGTAGGCGAAGTCGAAGGTCAGAACGCCGTCACGGGTACCGGACAGGTCCACCACCGGGGAGATCAGGTACTCATCCTGTGCACCCTTCCAGTCGTTGCTGATGTAAGCGTGCTTGGAATCATTGCCCTCGTTCTTCCAGTTGTAATAGGTATACTGCTTCCATGTGCTGCTGGTATCCTGCACCTTCACGGTCCAGCCGTGGAAGGGGAAGCTGTCGCCGGCCACGTCCTCGAAGTCGTTCTGGAACATCACCACGGGGACGTCGGGAATCTTCTCGAAGGCGGCGGACACGGCATAGCTCTGGTCCATGACCAGGGTGTAGGCGCCGTCCGTCACGTCCACGGTGCGGCCGTTGACCTTCACGGAGGCCAGCTGATAGCCGGGGTCCGGGGTGAAGGTGATCTCGGCGCTTGCGCCGGGGGCGTATCTGGTCTGACCGGCGGGGGCCACGGTGCCGCCCTCATTGGCGGTGGTGGTCAGGGTGACGGTCTCGCCGGACGGCTGGGCCTTCTGGAAGGTGGCAGAGATGGTGTGGTCCACGCCCACCCGCTGGAAGGTGTAGTAGCTGATGGGGCCGAGATCGGCGCCGTCCACGTTGACGTTGACGATCTCATAGCCCTGGGCGGGAGCGATGTCGAAGGTCTTGCTGGTACCCTTCTTCACCAGGGTCTGACCGGCGGGGGTGATGGTGCCGCCCTCACCGGCGGTGGCGGTGACGGACACATAGTTGTCCCGCTCCTCGGCGTACAGCTGGACGTTGTCCATAGACAGGGTGGAGCCGCCCTTACCGGTGTAGACAAAGGCGAAGCGCAGGTCCTTGCTGCTTTGCAGGCTCTCGGGGATGGTCACCTTGGCCTGGGTCTTGGTCCAGGCGGTGAACAGGCCGGAATCCCGCTGCAGGTTCCAGATCTCCTGCCAGTTCTCGCCGCCGTCGCCGGAGGCCATGACCTGCAGGTTGCAGTGCTTATACTCCACGGTGTACCAATAGGTGGTGTAGAAATCGAAGACCATGTGGACCTCGGTATCCACGCCGCTGATATCGGTGGTGCGGGAGATCAGCCACTCGTCCTGCTGGTTGTCGTCGTCATGATCCACGGCGGCCATGTAGTCCTCGTCGCGGTACCAGGTGTTCAGAGAGCCGCCCTTGCTCTGGACGCTCCAGTCGTCGGGGAGCCACTTCTCGTTGAAGTTCTCGGTCCAGAGGATGTTGGTGGGGGTGATGGTGCCGTGATCGTCGGGGTTGCCGGGAGCACGGACGGTATACACCTTGGAGTTGCCGGCGTAGTCGTGGACGATCATGCCGAAGGTCTCGCCGAAGCCGGTGATATCATACTCCTTGATGTGGCTGGTGACGCCGGGCTTGTCCTCGCCGAAGCCCTGCATACCATAGAGCATCTCGCTGTTCTTGATGTTGTAGAACACCACGGCCGCCACATACTGGTTATCGGACACGTCCAGGCTCAGATAGTACCGGCCCTCGGACTCGGTGACCTTCAGGTTGTCGGCATGGGGCTCCTCGGTGTCGATGGTGATGGGGAAGGACCAGGAGTGCTTCTGGTTGGTCCCCACGCCGTCGCCATAGGGCAGGGTGGCCTCGATGGTCACGGTGGCCTTGGTGTTGTTGGGCAGCTTGGCGTTGTGGGAATCGGTGCCGTACCAGGGCTCGATGCCGTCATATTCGGCGTCCACACCGGCGGGCACAATGCGGTAATAGTCGTAGCTGTAGATGGACTTGCCCACATACTCGCAGTCCTTGCTGTAGTACACCTGGCCGTTGGCGCCAGTGATGGTATACTTCAGGCTCTTGGTGTTGCGCAGCAGGCCGGTGTAGATACCGGTGAGGCTGTCCATGAAGTCATCGTTGTTGGGGGAAATGGCGTTGCGGTCCGCCAGATACGGAACGGTGGTGTAGTTGTTGTCGCCCAGATAGGTGTCCACCGTGTTCTCGCTGGAGGAGGAGAAGGCGGTGTTCATGTACGCCTGGGCCTGGCTGGCAGAGCCGTCCAGCGTCTCCCAGTAATCGGTGGAATCCATGATGGGAGCCTTGGTCCAGTCGCCGTAGAAGGCCAGGAACGGCAGGCCCAGGTCAATGGGGTCGGTCAGGGCGCTGCCGTCGGCAGCCACCTGGGTCAGGGTCACGAAGCCCTCCACATAGCTGCCGTTGGGGAACTGGGCCAGCATCTTCCGGCCCTCGCCGGTAACGGTAACGGTGACGGTGACGTCGGCGGTCTTGCCGGGAGCCACGGACACGCGGTTATTCCCGCAGTTGGTGGTGAAGGTGTGGGGGAGCAGCCGGGAGCTTCCGCTGATGGTGGAGAACTCCTGCCCGCTGCCGTTGACATAGGCCTCGGTGGTATCAGTCAGCACCAGGGGGGTCACGTCGTAATACAGGGTGTCGCTGCCGGTGTTGTGGACGGTGAAGGTCATGGTGTACACGCCCTTCATGGCGGGATCGTCCTTCAGCTCCAGCTTGGGACGCTCCATGCCCTCCACGGACAGATAACCCCGGGTATTCACGGCGTCGTTGATGCTCATCAGGCCAGCACCCTGCTTCCGGGGGGAATAGGGCACGCCGTTGTCGTCATAGATCACATGGGCGGTGCTCATGAGCAGGGTGTCGGTCATGTGCTTGCGCTGGGCGCCGGTCATGCTGTTGTCCCGGGCCTTCAGGGCCTGCTGCACGATGGCCATGCCGCCAGCCGCGTGGGGGGAGGCCATGGACGTGCCGTCCATGCTCTCATAGCCGCCGGGCACGGCGGCATAGATGCCCGCGCCGGGGGCGGTGATCTCCGGCTTCAGGGTCAGCTCAGGGGTAGCGCCCCAGCTGGAGAAGTCGGCCATGCCATAGGTGGGGGATTCCACCAGGGCGTCGGCGGAGGCCACGGACAGGGTCTTGGTCTCCTGCTTCTTCATGTATTCACCAGCGGCCTGGGAGATAAACGCGCAGGGGATCTTCCAGTCGGTGATGGACATGTACAGCATGCCGGGGACGTTGTTGTACACCAGCATGCCAATGGCGCCGGCGTTGGCGGCGTTGCGCTCCTTCTGCTCATAGTACATACCGCCGCCCCGCTGCACCAGGGCGATCTTGCCGGTCAGGTCCAGGCCTGCATAGTCCTCCTCCGCGCCGTAGTTGGGAACCACCACATACTCGATGGAGCCCCGGGCGGACAGGCTGCGGAAGGGCTTGGCGTTCTCGTCCTCGCTGATGGTGGCGCTGTCCTGATAGGCCAGGTCCTTGCCGCCCACGGTGACATAGGGGCCCTTGACCATGCCGTTGGACACGGCGGCCACGGACAGGGACTCGCCATAGGTGGAGGGCTCGCTGACCAGGCCGTAATCGGGGTTGGAGGCCAGGGCCTTGCCGCCGAAGGCGTCGCCATAGGCGGCGTTATAGGCGTTGCCGGCGGCCACAGCCAGGGACACGCCGCTCTCGCCGGTGCGCTCGAACACGTCCAGCAGGCTCTTGGTGAAGGCGTCCTCGCTGTCATAGTCGATGTAGCCGCAGTCGGAGCCCAGGCTCAGGTTGGCCACGTCCACGCCCAGCAGGATGCAGTCCTCCAGAGCGGCCAGAATGTCCGCATAGGACGCGCCGCCGGTGGACTTGAACACGTTCATGTTGATGATCTGGGCCTGGGGAGCCACGCCCATGACGGCATCGTTGACGCCCACATTACCGGCGGCGGTGGAGGCCACATGGGTGCCGTGGCTGCCCTTTTCGCCGGGATTGCCGTCCTTATCCTTGTCGCCGTAGTCGAACTGGAAGGGGATCTTGGCGCTGTAGTACAGGTTGGACACGCTGATGCCGGAGATGATCTGCTCCGCCTGGAAGTCGTACTGCTCCAGCATGGACTGGAGCTTCTCCTTGGTCAAGGAGGGGCTCTTGGGGGCGGTTTTGAAGATCTCGTGGCTCATGTCCACGCCGGTATCCAGAATGGCCACCAGCATCCCCTCGCCGGTGAAGCCCGTGGTATTATAGATACCGCCGCCGATCATCCGGTTGCTGTTGGCGGTGTCGGGCAGCAGCTCAAACGTGGGGGAAATGAAGGCGGACTGGACGCAGTCCAGCTTCCGGATGGCCTTGTACTGGCCATAGGTCACCGTGGCGGAAAAGCCGTTGAGCAGGGTGGTATACTGCCGCTGGGGCTCCACCTGCCCGTCAATGGCCCGGTTGATCTGAGCCAGGGCGCTCTTCTGCGTGCGCAGCAGGGCGTTGACCTGGGCCCGGGAATCCGGGTCGGCCACGGAGTCGTTGACCACCACGATGATCTCGACTTCGTCGCTGTCGTCGAGCTTCGCGGTGTTCTCCATCTGGATTTTTTCGCCGTTTTTCTGGCCGCTGCGCAGGACCTGGCGGGCGATATCGTTGGCGATACCGCTGACCGTGGTTTCCTGCAGGGAGGCGTTGACCTCCTGCTCAGCTGCCTGGGCGAATGCCGTCACCGGCAGGGCGGTCAGGATCATCAGAACCGCCAGAGCCAGTGCGCAGCACCGTTTGATAGCTGTCATCTCGTTCCTCCTATAAAATATATTGTCCGCCGCTGCATAAAAGCTCAGCGCGACTTACATATTATACCAGCTTTTGGGCTTTAATGCAATGACGTATCGGCATAAAATGCCAAAATATTTTCCAAATTTTCCGGCATTCTCCAGTCAAAAAAACGGCCCCGGGCCAGACACCCGGGGATGGAGCTTTCCGGCGCGCTGCAAGGCTACGCATTTGCGGACCGTCCGCGGCTCCGTCCGACGGATCGCGCGGGAAATGCCCGCAATTTCGAAAAATCCCTTGCGCAGCATAAAAATACGGCGCCTGCGAAAAATCCCGCCGGGAGTCCGAAAAAATCGGGCTCCCGGCGGGGTTTTATGTTGACAAAGGGGCCGCGCCTGTGGTACAATAAGACGCTATATTGAGAAAATGGGGCCTGATGCCCCATTTCAATCTGCTGTTATGATACCAGCTTTCCCCCAAAATTACAAGTGGGCTCGGGCGAAAACAAACAACCGGGCCGAGCGTGTCAAAATCCCGGGAGAGCGGTTCCCAAGGAAAAGCACGGAGAAAATGCGAAAAGAAAGGCGTGAGTATTGAAGATGGCCAAGGACAAGTATTATGGCAAGACCCTGCGCAAGAACTTTGCCAGACACGAAGAGGTCATGGCGATGCCCAACCTGCTGGAGATCCAGAAGAAATCCTATCAGTGGTTCCTGGACACCGGCCTGCGGGAGGTTTTCGCCGACGTGGCCTCCATCGGCGACTATGCCGGCAACCTGGAGCTGAGCTTCATCGACTACAGCATGGACGAGAAGCCCAAGTACGACGTGGAGGAGTGCAAGGCCCGGGACGCCACCTATGCCGCCCCCATGAAGGTCAGCGTGCGCCTGCACAATAAGGAGACCGGCGAAATCAAGGAGCAGGAGATCTTCATGGGCGATTTCCCCCTGATGACCCACTCCGGCACCTTCGTCATCAACGGCGCCGAGCGCGTGGTGGTCAGCCAGATCGTCCGCTCCCCCGGCATCTACTACGGCAAGGAGATCGACCTGAAAACCGACCTGCCCCTGCTGACGTCCACGGTGATCCCCTACCGGGGCGCGTGGCTGGAGTATGAGACCGACAGCAGCGAGGTGTTCTGGGTCCGCATCGACAAGAACCGCAAGCTCCCCATCACCTGCCTGATCCGGGCCCTGGGTCTGAAGACCGACGGCGAGATTCTGGACCGCTTCGGCGACGATCCCCGCATCGTGACCACCATGGAAAAGGACACCTGCAAGTCCTATGAGGAGGCCATGCTGGAGATCTACCGCAAGCAGCGCCCCGGCGAGCCCCCCACGCTGGACTCCGCCGAGAACCTGATGCAGGGCCTGTTCTTCGACCCCCGGCGGTATGACCTGAGCACCGTGGGCCGGTATAAGTTCAACAAGAAGCTGACCCTGTGGGCCCAGGCCAAGGGTCAGAAGCTGGCCGAGCCCGTGGCCGACCCCGCCACCGGCGAGCTTCTGCTGGAGGAGGGCCACGTCCTCTCCGGCGACGACTGCCGCACCCTGGACGCCATCGGCGTGGGTATGGTGAAGGTCCGGCTGGAAAACGGCGAGGTCATCCGCATTTTCACCAACCGCATGTGCGATATGAGCCGCTATGTGGACTTTGACCCCAAGACGGCGTGCGGCATCAAGGAGCGGGTGCGCTTTGACGTGCTGCAGGAGCTGATGGGCCAGTATCAGGGCGAGGAGCTTATCGAGCAGTGCCGCCTGCAGGCGGACCGCCTGGTGCCCAAGCACATCATCATCGACGACATCCTCACCTCCATCAACTATATGAACGTCCTGGCCCACGGCCTGGTGTCCAAGGACGACATCGACCATCTGGGCAACCGCCGCCTGCGCTGCGTGGGCGAGCTGCTGCAAAACCAGTTCCGCATCGGCTTTTCCCGCATGGAGCGGGTCATCCGGGAGCGGATGACCATCCAGGATCTGGACATCGTCACGCCCCAGAGCCTCATCAACATCCGGCCCGTCACCGCAGCCATCAAGGAGTTCTTCGGCTCCAGCCCCCTGAGCCAGTTCATGGACCAGACCAACCCCCTGGCCGAGCTGACCCACAAGCGGCGTCTGTCCGCCCTGGGCCCCGGCGGCCTCAGCCGCGAGCGCGCCAACATGGAGGTCCGCGACGTGCACTACAGCCACTATGGCCGCATGTGCCCCATCGAGACCCCCGAAGGTCCCAACATCGGCCTGATCTCCTATCTGGCCACCTATGCCCGGGTCAATGAGTACGGCTTCATCGAGGCCCCCTTCCGCCGGGTGGAGCGCCCCTCCGGCCGCGTCACCGACGAGATCACCTATATGACCGCCGACGTGGAGGATCAGTACGTTGTGTGTCAGGCGGCGGAGCCGGTGGACGAGAACGGCTGCCTCATCGGCCCCCGTATCACCTGCCGCCACCAGGACGAGACCATCCAGGTGGAGCCGGAATACGTGGACTATATGGACATCTCCCCCCGTATGATGGTGTCCATCGCCACGGCCATGATCCCCTTCCTGCCCAACGACGACGCCAACCGCGCCCTGATGGGCGCCAACATGCAGCGGCAGGCCGTGCCTCTGCTGCGGCCGGAGGCCCCCATTGTGGGCACCGGTATGGAGCACAAGATCTGCCTGGATTCCGAGGTGGTGGTGCTGGCCGAGGGCGACGGCGTGGTCACCAAGGTGGACGCCACCAACGTGTCCGTCCGCTATGACAGCGGCGAGACCAAGGACTATAAGCTCATCAAGTTCCTGCGCTCCAACCACGGCACCTGCATCAACCAGAAGCCCATCGTTTCCGTGGGCGAGCGGGTCCACGGCGGCGACGATCCCACGGTGCTGGCCGACGGCCCCGCCACCGATCAGGGCGAGATCGCCCTGGGCCGCAATATCCTGGTGGGCTTCATGACCTGGGAGGGCTACAACTACGAGGACGCCGTGCTGCTCAACGAGCGGCTGGTGAAGGAGGACGTTTACACCTCCATCCATATCGAGGAATATGAGATCGACGCCCGGGATACCAAGCTGGGGCCCGAGGAGATCACCCGGGATATCCCCAACGTGGGCGAGGACGCCCTGAAGGACCTGGACGAGCGGGGTATCATCCGCGTGGGCGCCGAGGTCCACGCAGGCGACATCCTGGTGGGCAAGGTCACCCCCAAGGGCGAGACCGATCTGACCGCTGAGGAGCGTCTGCTGCGGGCCATCTTCGGCGAGAAGGCCCGGGAGGTCCGGGATACCTCCCTGAAGGTGCCCCACGGCGAAAGCGGCATCATCGTGGACGCCAAGGTGTTCACCCGGGAGGCCGGCGACGAGCTGGGGCCGGGTGTGAACCAGGTGGTCCGTGTGTATATCGCCCAGCGGCGCAAGATCCAGCCCGGCGACAAGATGGCCGGCCGCCACGGCAACAAGGGCGTGGTGTCCCGGGTCCTGCCCCAGGAGGATATGCCCTTCCTGCCCGACGGCACCCCCCTGGACATCGTGCTGAACCCCCTGGGCGTGCCCTCCCGTATGAACATCGGCCAGGTGCTGGAGGTCCATCTGGGCTACGCCGCCAAGACTCTGGGCTGGAAGGTGGCCACCCCCATTTTCGACGGCGCCACCGATAAGGACATCACCGAGGCCCTGACCCAGGCGGGTCTGGACCCCCAGGGCAAGAGCTGGCTGTATGACGGACGCACCGGCGAGCGGTTCGACAACAAGGTCACCGTGGGCTATGTGTACTTCCTGAAGCTGCACCATCTGGTGGACGATAAGATCCACGCCCGGTCCACCGGCCCCTACTCCCTGGTGACCCAGCAGCCCCTGGGCGGCAAGGCCCAGTTCGGCGGCCAGCGCTTCGGCGAGATGGAAGTCTGGGCGCTGGAGGCTTACGGCGCGGCCTATACCCTGCAGGAGATCCTGACGGTGAAGTCCGACGACGTCACCGGCCGCGTGCAGACCTACGAGGCCATTGTCAAGGGCCACAACGTGCCCACCCCCGGCGTGCCCGAGTCCTTCAAGGTGCTGGTGAAGGAGCTGCAGTCCCTGTGCCTGGATATCCAGGTGCTGGACGAGGACGGCAACCAGATCGAGCTGAAGGAGGACGAGAACGCCCCGGATTCCTTCAACCTGGCCCGGATGGACGCCGAGGACGACCGCCGCAATCGCTACGCCGACGAGAGCGAGCTGGCGGACGCAGGCTTCGACTATGTGCCCGAGGAAGAGGTGGAGGCCTCCTACGACGGCGCGGACGATGAATTTTAAGGAACAGGAGGAGCATAGAGCATGAGTTATCCCACTTTTGACGCCATTAAAATCGGAATCGCTTCTCCGGAAATGATTCGCGAGTGGTCCTACGGCGAGGTGAAGAAGCCCGAGACCATCAACTACCGCACCCTGAAGCCCGAGCGGGACGGCCTGTTCTGCGAGCGCATCTTCGGGCCCACCAAGGACTGGGAGTGCCACTGCGGCAAGTATAAGAAGATCAGCTTCAAGGGCAAGATCTGCGACCGCTGCGGCGTGGAGGTCACCCGGGCCAAGGTGCGCCGTGAGCGCATGGGCCACATCGAGCTGGCCACCCCCGTCAGCCATATCTGGTATTTCAAGGGCATCCCCTCCCGGATGGGCCTGCTGCTGGACATCAGCCCCCGGATCCTGGAGAAGGTCCTGTACTTCGCGGCGTATATCGTCACCGACCCCGGCGAGACCCCTCTGCTGCGCAACCAGCTGCTGTCCGAGAAGGAATACCGGGACATGCGGGAGAAGTATGAGGACGATTTCGACGCCGGCATGGGCGCCGAGGCCGTGAAGAAGCTCCTGCAGCAGATCGACCTGGAAGAGCTCAGCGCCCAGCTCCATGCGGAGCTGAAAACCGTCACTGGCCAGAAGAAGGCCCGGGTGGTGAAGCGCCTGGAGGTGGTGGACGCCTTCCGCCTGTCCGGCAACAAGCCGGAGTGGATGGTCATCGACGTTCTGCCGGTGATCCCCCCGGAGCTTCGGCCCATGGTCCAGCTGGACGGCGGCCGGTTTGCCACCTCTGACCTCAACGACCTGTATCGCCGGGTCATCAACCGCAACAACCGCCTCAAGCGCCTGTTGGAGCTCAGCGCCCCGGACATCATCGTCCGCAACGAAAAGCGTATGCTCCAGGAGGCCGTGGACGCCCTCATCGACAATGGCCGCCGGGGCCGCCCCGTCACCGGCGCCAACAACCGGGCGCTGAAGTCCCTGAGCGATATGCTCAAGGGCAAGCAGGGCCGCTTCCGCCAGAACCTGCTGGGCAAGCGCGTGGACTATTCCGGCCGCTCCGTTATCTGCGTGGGCCCCGAGCTGAAGATCTATCAGTGCGGCGTGCCCAAGGAGATGGCCCTGGAGCTGTTCCGCCCCTTCATCATGAAGAAGCTGGTGGAGGACGGCTCCGCCAACAACATCAAGTCCGCCAAGCGCATGGTGGACAAGGGCGTCACCGAGGTGTGGGACGCTCTGGACGTGATCATCAAGGACCACCCCGTGATGCTCAACCGCGCGCCTACCCTGCACCGCCTGGGCATCCAGGCCTTTGAGCCGGTGCTGGTGGAGGGCCGCGCCCTGAAGCTGCACCCCCTGAACTGCACCGCCTTCAACGCCGACTTCGACGGCGACCAGATGGCCATCCACGTCCCCCTGTCCGCCGAGGCCCAGGCCGAGGCCCGCCTGCTGATGCTGTCCGCCAACAACCTGCTGCGGCCCCAGGACGGCGGCCCCGTTACCGTTCCCACCCAGGATATGGTGCTGGGCTCCTACTACCTGACCTTCGAGCGGTTTGAAAACGGCGTCAGCCAGATGGACAACGACGAATACTGGCCCCAGGGCGTGGACTTCTCCCTGGCCGGCAAGAGCTATGACGAGCTTACCGACCAGGAGCGGGCCAACGTCCACATGAACATCTATCGCGACGAGGACGAGGTGCTCATGGCCTATAACGAGCACATCATCGGCGTGCACCAGCCGGTGTGGATCCGCGTCACCAAGGAAGTGAACGGCGAAAAGCTGTCCCATGTGGTCCGGGCCACCGCCGGCCGCATCATCTTCAACCGCAACATCCCCCAGGATCTGGGCTTTGTGAAGCGGTACAACGATGACGGCACCCGTTCCGAGCACTTCTTCGACTATGAGATCACCGAGACCTGCGGCAAGAAGCTGTTGGGCAAGATCGTGGACCGCACCATCAAGCAGTACGGCTTCACCACCGCCGCCGAGGTGCTGGACAACATCAAGGCCACGGGCTATAAATACTCCACCCGGGGCTCCATCACCATCTCCATCGCGGACATGACCGTCCCCGAGAAGAAGTATGAGCTGATCCGGGAGACCGAACAGCGGGTGGTGGACATCGAGGACCAGTACAACATGGGCTTCATCACCGACGAGGAGCGCTATAAGCTGGTGGTCCGCGAGTGGGAAAAGACCACCAACGACGTTACCGACGCCCTGACCGCCAGCCTGGACCGCTACAACCCCATCTTCATGATGGCGGACTCCGGCGCCCGTGGTTCCATGAAGCAGATCCGCCAGCTGACCGGTATGCGCGGCCTGATGGCCAACACCGCCGGTAAGACCATCGAGATCCCCATCAAGGCCAACTTCCGCGAGGGTATGTCCGTGCTGGACTACTTCACCTCCTCCCGAGGCGCCCGGAAGGGCCTGGCCGATACGGCTCTGCGTACCGCCGACTCCGGTTACCTGACCCGCCGCATGGTGGACGTGTGCCAGGATGTCATCATCCGGGAGGATGACTGCGGTGTGCAGAAGGGCATTCTGGTGTCCGAGATCAGCGAAAACGGCCAGGTCATCGAGAAATTCTCCGAGCGCATCCGGGGCCGCTTCCCGGTGCATGACATCACCGACCCCAAGACCGGCGAGGTGCTGATCTCCAAGGACCACATGATGACCGAGAGCGACGCCGCCCTGCTGGAGAGCTTCGACATTCACTCCGCCGAGATCCGCACCGTGCTGACCTGCAAGGCCCACAGCGGCATCTGCGCCAAGTGCTACGGCATGAACCTGGCCACCTCCAAGCCCGTGGGCCCCGGCGAGGCCGTTGGCATCATCGCAGCCCAGTCCATCGGCGAGCCCGGTACCCAACTGACCATGCGTACCTTCCACACCGGCGGCGTGGCCGGCGGCGACATCACCCAGGGTCTTCCCCGCGTGGAGGAACTGTTCGAGGCCCGCAAGCCCAAGAAGATGGCCACTCTGGCCGAGATCGGCGGCAAGGTCCGCTTCGAGGAGGCCACCAAGGGCAGTCTGCTGAACATCATCGTCACCGCCGACGACGGCGACACCCGCACCTATTCCGTGCCCCACACCGGCCTGCAGGTCCGTGACGGCGACGTCATCGAAAAGGGCAAACAGCTGCAGGACGGCGCCCTGAACCCCCACGACGTGCTGCGGATCCGCGGCGCCTCCGCCGTGCACAACTACCTGATCCAGGAGGTCCTGAAGGTGTACCGCCAGCAGGGCGTGGACATCAACGATAAGCACATCGAGGTCATCGTGCGCCAGATGATGCGCAAGGTCCGGGTGGAGGACGCCAACGACACCGGCCTGCTGTCCGGCGCCATGGCCGACGTCCTGGAGGTGGAGGACGAGAACGAGCGCGTCCGCCAGCGCATCGAAGCGGGCGAGGTCCGGGAGGACGGCGAGCCTCTGCAGGAGGCCACCTATACCCAGCTTCTGATGGGCATCACCAAGGCCTCTCTGGCCACGGATTCCTTCCTGTCTGCCGCGTCCTTCCAGGAGACCACCAAGGTCCTCACCGAGGCCGCCATCAAGGGCAAGGTGGACCACCTGGTGGGCCTGAAGGAGAACGTCATCATCGGCAAGCTGATCCCCGCCGGCACCGGCCTGAACGCCTATCGGCACTTCGCCGAGGAGCTGGTCCCCGTGACGGAGGAGGAGCTTCAGGAGGAGCAGCCCGAAGAGCAGGCCACCGGCGTGGAGGCCCTGCAGGAGGACGCCGCCCAGGTGCTGGAGGAAACTCCCGGCCAGGACGAGCAGGACCAGGAGTAAGACGACTCCGGGCATATACGGTTCGTTACGCAGCCCCCGGCGGATTCCCGCCGGGGGCTGTTTTCTTGCCTTTTTCCCGGCGGCGTGGTACAGTAGGGGTATCCGCACAAGGGAGGAGCCGTTTCGCCATGTCCGCATCCGCCGCCTGCTATCATCTGCCGGGCCTGTTTGAATTTTACGATTTTTACCGGGTGTTTCTGCCGCTGTTCCGGCAGCACCGGGAGTATTTTTACGATTGGTGCCGCATCGCCTCCCTGTATGGCGCACCGGCGGACTGCATCTGGGGCGGCGGCCGGGTGGGGGCCGGGGACCGGGACCCCCGGGAGGTGCTGGCCCTGACCCGGGAATACGGCATCTCCGCCCGGCTGACCTTCAGCAACTCCCTGCTGCGGCCGGAGCACCTGTCGGACCCCCGCTGCAACCGGCTGTGCCGCCTGCTGGCGGAAAGCCCAGGCCCGCAGAACGGAGTCATCGTCCACTCGGACCTGCTGCTGGACCATCTGCGCCGGACCTATCCCGGGCTGTACTTCGTCTCCTCCACCACCAAGGTGCTGACGGATTTTTCCCTGCTGCGCCGGGAGCTGGAGCGGCCGGAGTTCCGCTATGTGGTGGTGGATTTCCGGCTGAACCGGGCCTTCCGCCAGCTGGACACCCTGCCCCAGGCCCTGCGGGACAAGACGGAGCTTCTGTGCAACGAGTGCTGCGCCTTCGGCTGCCGGGACCGGGCCGCCTGCTACCGGTCCGTCAGCCGGGAGAACCTGGGCCTGGAGGGTCCCGTCCACCGCTGCACCGCCCCGGACGCCGCCGGGGGCTATCGCTTCTCCCGGGCCATGGAGAACCCCGGCTTCATCGGCGTGAACGATATCAGGGACGTTTATCTCCCTATGGGCTTTTCCCAGTTCAAGATCGAGGGCCGCAGCCTGGGCACCGCCCTGCTGCTGGAGTTCCTGCTGCACTATCTGACCCGCCCGGAGTACCACATTCACGTCCGGGAGGCCCTGTATCTGGACAACACCCTGGACCTGTTCTGACCCGCCCCCTGCGTCCCGTCCGGGGCGCGGGGCTTCTTTCCAAATTCCCCTTGCCTTTTCCGAAAATCTCTGTTACAATTATGGCATGCATGCCAAATATAGGGAAGGAAGTGCGTATTACGACCATCACAAGCGCCAGTCTGCCCGCCAAAAAACGGATCCTGACGGTCTGCGTCAAGCTGTTTCTGGAGCAGGGTTACAAAAAAACCACCGTGGCGGAGATCGTCCACAAGGCGGCGGTGTCCAACAGCATTTTCCAGAATATCTTCCGGGCCAAGGACGGCGTCCTGACGGAGCTGGCGGAGTTCATGTTCTCCAACCAGTTCTCCATGGCCCGGGACGTCACCGGGGCGCAGCTGCCTCCCGCCTATGTCTACGCCGCGGAGACCGCCATCCAGATGACCCTGACGGAGCTGAACGAGAACCTGCGTGAGATCTATGTGGAGAGCTACACCCACAGCGAGGTGTCTGAGTTTATTTTCCGGGCCACCGCCCGGGAGCTGTACCGGATCTTCGGCCCCTATCAGCCGGAGCTGACGGAGGAGGACTTCTACGCCCTGGAGCTTGGCTCCGCCGGCCTTATGCGGGGCTACATGGTCCGCCCCTGCGATGGGACGCTGACGCTGGAGAAGAAGCTGCGGATGTTCCTGACCCTGAGCCTGCGGGGCTATAAGGTCCCGGAGGAGGAGGTGCGGCAGATTCTGCGTTTTGTGGAGGGATTGGACATCCGCACCGTGGCGGAGCAGGTGATGCAGAAGCTGTTCCAGGCCCTGGCCATGCATTATGAGTTTTCCCTGTCGGAGGAAGCACAGGCCGCCGCCCCGGCGGCCCCGGAGGACAAAGAAAAGAAAACGAAGCTATGAAAGAACGCGTCCTGAGCATACTGCTTACCCTGCGCATGCGGCTATGAGATGATCCCGGCCGCCCTGCTGATGGCCCTGACCATCGGCCGCAAAAAGCGCCTGAGCGGACCGCTTTTTCTCCCATAAGCAACAAATAGCCCCGGGACGCGATAGCGTCCCGGGGCTATTGCTATTACCTGACTTTTTGGGGGTCAGCTCAGGTGCTTTTTCTTGCCCAGCAGCAGGGCAGCGGCAGCCAGCAGGGAAACGGAGGCCGCAGCCAGCCACAGAGCGGTGTGAGCCTCATCTCCGGTCTTGACACCGGGATTCTCAGGCTGCACAGGCTCATCGGGCTTGTAGTTGGGATCGGTCTCGCCGCACACGGTGCACTTACCATCCTCATAGTGATGACCGGCAGCGGGGATGACCTCGCCCTTCTTGACGGTCTCGCCGCAGACGGTGCAGACCTCGTCGCCGGTGTAGCCGTCCTGGGTGCAGGTGGCGGGCTTAGCGCCCACCAGCTGGGTCTTGTGACCGGCAGCGGGGATGACCTCGCCCTTCTTGACGACCTCGTTGCAGACGGTGCAGACCTCGTCGCCGGTGTAGCCGTCCTCGGTGCAGGTGGCGGGCTTAGCGCCTGCCAGCTGGGTCTTGTGACCGGCAGCGGGGATGACCTCGCCCTTCTTGACGGTCTCGCCGCAGACGGTGCAGACCTCGTCGCCGGTATAGCCATCTTCCGTGCAGGTGGCGGCCTTCGCGCCCACCAGCTGGGTCTTGTG